>Ga0209187_1000189_pt1 | contig 136030 bp, 131 predicted proteins | sample BantaG_FD_187430 | JGI IMG/M metagenome (GOLD analysis project Ga0209187, IMG submission 187430) | Marine algal microbial communities from Bantry Bay, Ireland - BantryBay_4 metaG (SPAdes) (version 2) | ecosystem: Host-associated > Algae > Red algae > Unclassified | place: Bantry Bay, Ireland...
AGGAGAGAATAGATGTCTCCTGATGGTAGCTAACGCTTAAAAATCAGTAAACCAGGTCAAAAACGACGAAATTGCGGTGGCAGCACCGATGCAATACAATCTAAAGAACGTCAACATCAGCAAACGATATAACCTCAATCAAAAAACGTCGTTTCTGGATGGGCACTAGTTAGGTTTGTGAAACCAGTCGGCGCATTTGGTTCAGGTTCGGTGAGTCCATCAGAATCGGTTTATAAAAATCGGTTTAATAGTTATGAAAGGAAATGACAATGCCAAAATCACTTCAACGTATAATCGGGTTTTTCATTTTACTGGCGACGGTCGGGTTATTGTCGTGCCAGGCATTGATGAATATAGGCTGATATGGCTGCTGTAAAACGCATAAACTCGGAAAAGCCGCGCAAGCTACATTGGCGTGGATGGTTGCTGTACCTCTTGCCACTGCCGCTGCTGCCCGCCACAATTGTTGCTCTTAGCAGTGGCCATACGGGGACTGCTATTGCCAGAGCCACCGGTTTTGGTTTGACCATTCTGGCTGCGACCCTTATTCGCAAAGGCATCCGTCTTGACTACGAAGGCCAGCAGCGTCGTTTTAAGCGTCGTGCCAGCACCGTTCCGTACCGGCTCATTGGTGCTGCGGTGCTTTCAGTGGCGATGTTTATTGTCGCCTATTGGGGCATCTTCAACGACTACGGTTTAATCGAAAGCGTTATCTTTGGCTTGGCCGTGATGTTGGGTAGTTATCTCTACTACGATTTCGATCCGGCACGCAATGATCCCGAAATAGCAACGGTGGGTATAACCACTGAAGAGCTTATCGAGCTACTGGACGAAGCTGAAGATCGTATCAGTGCTATTGAGCGAGCCAGCAAAGAAATCAAGAACCGAGAGTTCAAAGATCGCTTACATCGTATCGTAAGGGAAGCACGCGCCGTTCTTGACACTATTGAAGAGGACCCAACCGATGCTCGTCGAGCACGCAAATTTTTAAAAGTGTATCTCGATGGTGCGCAGCAAGTGACGGAAGGGTATGTCAAGGCTCACCGAAACGACGCGAATCCTGTATTGGAAGACAACTTTCGCCGGGTGTTGACCACCATAGAAACGGTCATTGCAGATCAGCAGGAAAAACTGCGCGAAAATAACGTCATTGACCTTGACGTCAATATTGAAGTTCTACAGATGCAACTGGAAAAAGAAGGCGTCACTTGATGAGTGGTTGCCTTCGCAAATCAAGTCTTGCGGAATTTATAGTTGTTGCGGAATTAATGGTTGTTGCGGAATTAATAGTTGTTGCGGAATTAATGGTTGTTGCGGAATTAATAGTTGTTGCGGAATTAATAGTTGTTGCGGAATTAACAAGAGGAGACAGATATGTCGGACACAAAGGTTGAAGTAGCAGAGAAAATTGATCTGCTGCCGGGTACGGAATTGCTGCCAGACGTCAAGTACGAAATGGTGACCTACGAAGCGAGCAAGCCAGATGAACAGGCGCGTGTTGATCGCTTGATGGATGAAATAGATCTTAGCGACAGTAACTCTGTTATTTTCTTTGGTAGCAAGGCTCAGCAAGAACTCACTAGCATCTCGGACAACATGCTTGAGGGTGTGCGCAACAAAGACTTGGGCTCTGCAGGCGAGTCACTTAATAATATGGTCTCGGTACTGCGTGGCTTTAAAGTTGAAAACTACGACCCTAATGAAAGCCCTGGTTTTTTCACTCGCTTGTTTAGAAAGCTATTTGGTGGGGTAACCCCGGTGGCCAAATTTATTCAGCAATACGAAGGTGTGCGTAAACAAGTCGATACAGTAACCGATGATCTTGAAGGTCATAAAACACAATTGTTGCGCGACATCACTTCATTAGACAAGCTGTACGAAGCTAACCTCGAGTACTTTCACAATCTTGAATACTACATACTTGCTGGTGAGCGTAAGCTAGCCTACATTGATGAAAAAATGGTACCCGAAGCCGAAGTTCAGGCAAATCAAAGTGATGAGGTGCTGGCAGCGCAAGAGCTTCGCGATGTTCGCAGTGGTCGTGACGATCTCGAGCGGCGCATTCATGACTTAAAACTAACCAGACAAGTTGCGATGCAGGGCTTGCCCAGTATTCGACTTATTCAGGAAAACGATAAAGGTCTGGTCAACAAAATTAACTCAACATTGGTTAACACGGTGCCGTTATGGCGCCAGCAACTGGCACAGGCTGTCACTATTTTTCGATCAGCAGAAGCTGCCAAAAGCGTAAAGGCTGCAAGCGACTTGACCAACGACTTGTTAGAAAAAAATGCTGAAAACCTGCGCACAGCCAATCGTACGGTTCGAGAAGAACTTGAACGTGGTGTGTTTGATGTTAATGCGGTTCGCAAAGCAAACGAAAATCTGATAGCAACGGTTGAGGAAAGCCTGCAAATTGCAGATGAAGGAAAGCGCCGACGAGCTGAAGCCGAAAAAGCGTTGGTTGAAATGGAAACTGAATTAAAAACAGCGTTGAAAACGGCATCTGCTAAAGCCAGCAGCAACGCTAATCAGGCAGGGGCGTAGCATGGGATTGTTCAGCAGACTATTCAGTGAGCTGGTTGATGTCATCGAGTGGACAGATGACTCCAGCGACACCATGGTGTATCGCTTCGAGCGCTATGGTAACGAAATAAAGTACGGTGCCAAGCTTATTGTTCGTGAATCACAGTTTGCTGTATTCGTTAACGAAGGTGAGGTTGCCGATGTTCTTGGGCCAGGCACTTACGAGCTTGAAACCAAAAACCTGCCTGTATTGACGTCTATACAAAACTGGCACCATGGTTTTCAAAGCCCGTTTAAAGCCGAAGTCTACTTTTGTAATGCGCGGCGATTTGTTGACTTAAAGTGGGGCACTAAACAGCCACTGATGTTGCGTGATGCCGAATTTGGTGGTTTACGAATCAGGGCATTTGGCACATACGGTGTCAGAGTAATTGATGCCTTGAAATTCATGCGTGAAATTGTTGGTACCGAAGGTGTGTTCACCACCGATGAAATCAGCAATCAATTACGCAATCTCATTACATCTCGATTCGCAACTGTTATTGGTGGCGCGAATATTCCAGTGCTGGATATGGCGGCCAACTATGATCAGCTTGGTGAATTTTTAACCAGACGGATTGCCCCTGAGTTTGGTGAGTACGGTTTAGAGCTGACCCGCATTCTGGTAGAAAATATTTCATTGCCACCAGCCGTCTCTGAGGCCTTAGACAAACGCACCAGCATGGGCATGACTGGTAACCTTGATCGTTATCTTCAATACCAGACGGGTGTTGCGATGGAAGGTGCAGCTAATAACCCGGGTGGTGGAGCATCAGACGGCATTGGCATGGGAGTCGGATTAGCCATGGCTAATCGCATGGGTGCTGGTGTGGTTGGAGGCACACCGCCGCCAGTACCTGCGCCTGTAGAGTTTCATGTCGCTATGGGGGATACGGCTGCAGGGCCGTTCGAGGTAATCGAATTAAAATCACGTGTTTCAGATGGGTCACTTACGCCGGCCACTCTGGTTTGGTCACCAGATATGAGCGCCTGGACTCCGGCAAGTCAGGTGGCCGCTTTGTCGCATTTGTTTAACAGTACCTCGGTTAAACCACCGCCGTTGCCATCAAGCTAACGATTGTAAGTTGAAAAGCGATAAGCTCAAGTTTGACCCAAGTCAATTTTCTGTTGGGGAGGTAACCACTACCGCCCTGACGGAAAAGCGATTCCCCTGTCAGCAATGTGGTGCAACTTTGCACTATGCGATAGGTACGCATTCACTGGAATGTCCCTATTGTGCCCACAACAATAAAATCGCTGAATCTAATCTGCACATCGAGGAACTCGACTTTCATGCAGCGCTACGGCAATTGCAAACATCAAGAAAAGTTGCGCCGGAAACCAACATCATAAAATGTCCCAATTGCGCAGCGCAATTTGCATTGGATGCGCATATCCATTCTGGCGAATGTCCGTTTTGCAGCACGACGGTGGTTACCACCACCAGTCAAGCCAAACCCATTAAGCCTAAAGGCTTGCTGCCGTTTAAAATTAATGCGCGAGAGGCCAAAGATGCTTATGTCAACTGGTTAAGCAAGCTCTGGTTTGCTCCGGGAGAACTTAAAAAGTACGCACGTGAGGAAGCCGGGCTGAACGGTGTTTACATTCCTTATTGGACTTACGATAGCGATACAGTGACTGCCTATGAAGGGCAGCGCGGTGACGTGTACTACGTTACCCGGATGGTCACTACTACCATCAATGGCAGACGGGTTCGACGGCGGCAACAAGTGCCTAAAATCAGATGGACCTACGTTAGCGGAAGAACATCGCGTCACTTCGATGATGTGCTGGTTGGCGCAACAAAAACACTACCGCGTAAGATAACCGACTGGCTGGAGCCTTGGGACCTTGAAAACCTGGTGCCCTACACAGAGGAGTATTTAAGTGGTTTTAGCAGTGAGGTATATCAAGTGGAGCTCGATCAGGGCTTTAATCATGCACAAAGTAATATGGACAGAATTATCCGCCAGGATGTCGCGAGTGCGATTGGTGGAGACCAGCAACGTATAGGGCGGTTGCAAACCAAACACAGCGAAACCACTTTTAAGCATGTGCTGCTACCTCTTTGGAGTGCGGCTTTCGAGTTTCGAGGCAAGACATTTCGCTTTGTGGTTAACGGTCGTACAGGTAAAGTAAAGGGTGAACGCCCTTACAGCATAGTAAAAATAGCATTTGCCAGTCTGGCCGGTGTTGCTGTACTAATCGGTGTGGTGACTTTTGGCGCTTCTCAAAGTGATGGGTTTAGCCAATTTGACAATGGTATAACGGGCAGGGCGCGAATAAATTGGGGAAGCGAGCCGGCATCATCGCAATGGCCAGAAGTTCCGTTTGGAAATCAACGCAGAATCGAACTTCCGAGCACACTTCGGTACTAATGCACAGTACTTGGCCCAGACCGGCACAGACCTTGTACTCAAGATAATAATGTATCGTGCATTGAACGCTCTCAGTGTCGGATTTTCGTTTTGCGAGGTATTTATGATGTTGTTTTTGGGGTTACATAAGCCGTTCCATAAGCAAAGCGGTCACACGCTGCGTCAGGCGTTAAGTCAGCCATTACTTAAGCATCGGTTTTTTCGTCAAGTTACTGGCGCGATGCTGTTGGTAGCGCTAATGATTAGTGGTAATGCCCTGTCCGCAGAGCCTGTCCACGGACACTCCAAATACGGCAATCTGAAATACGGCCCCGATTTTACTCATTTCGAATACGCCAACCCGGACGCTATAAAAGGCGGCACGATCGTTCGCTCTGCTCAAGGCAGCTACGACAATTTGAATCCGTTTATCCTGAAAGGCTCGCCTGCTGCGGGCACAACTATTTTGTATGACACGTTAACCGCTACCGCGTTAGACGAACCATTTTCACGCTACGGCCTGATTGCAGAGAGCATCGAGGAGTCACCAGACAAACGCTGGGTTATTTTCAGATTGCGTCAGTCGGCTCGCTGGCACGATGGTGTGGCGCTAACGGCAGACGATGTCGTCTGGACATTCGATATCATTAAAGAAAAAGGCCACCCGCATTACAGAAACTACTATGCATCTGTTGCCAAAGCGGAGGCCCTGGATTCTCACACGGTTAAATTTTCTTTTAGTGAAGGTAACAACGCCGAGCTGCCACTTATAATTGGCCAGCTGCAAATTCTGCCCAAACACTACTGGGAAGATCGTGACTTTGAAAAAACCACTTTAGAGCCACCTTTGGGCAGCGGTCCTTACAAAATCAGTAAGGTCGATCCGGGTCGAAGCATCAGCTACGAATTAGTGGAAGACTACTGGGCTAAAGATATACCAGTGAAAGCTGGTCATCATAATTTCGGCACCCTTCGCTACGACTACTACCGCGATGCCACAGTCACGTTAGAGGCTCTAAAGTCTGGCGATATCGATTACCGATCAGAGACCATTTCCAAAAACTGGAAAACAGCCTATGATTTCCCGGCAGTCAATGACGGTCGAATTATTAAAGAAGAGATACCCGACGAAAGCACGCAACCCCTGCTGGCTTTTATTCCAAACAATCGCTTAAAGAAATTTTCTGACATGCGCGTTCGTCGTGCTTTAGGTTACGCGCTGGATTTCGAGTGGATGAACAAAAATCTGTTCTACGATGCATACACACGTAATCAAAGCTATTTCCAAAATTCAGATTTTATGGCTTTGGGGTTGCCTGAGGGCGATGAGCTTGCCATTTTGGAAGAATTTCGCGGCCAAATACCGGACAGCGTGTTTGATGAACCATTCACGTTACCTGTTAACGATGGGTCTGGTAACTTACGCAAGCAATACCGTGAAGCGATAAAATTGTTTAAAGAGGCCGGCTGGGAAATAAAAAACCAGAAGCTTACTCACGTTGAATCCGGTGAGGTAATGGAAATTGAAATGCTGCTCTCCAGCCCCACTGCCGAGAAAATTGCGCTCGCCTACAAGAAAAATTTGGAACGTTTGGGTGTGGAGCTTAAGGTTCGTATTGTTGATTCGTCTCAGTACCAAAAGCGGGTAGAGGAATTCGACTTTGACATGATCTTTCTGGGCTGGATTCAGTCATTGTCTCCGGGTAACGAGCAAGTAGGCTATTGGGGTTCATCCACGGCTAATCAACCGGGTTCTTCTAACTATGCTGGTATCAGTAACCCGGTCATAGATGAGCTGATTGAAATGGTTATACAAGCACCAGATCGGCCTGCACTGGTTGCAAGTACTAAAGCACTCGATCGCGTACTGCTGCATAACCACTACGTGGTGCCCTTGTACTTTGGGTCTACATATCGTTTGGCCTATAAAAATAAGTTTGAACGGCCCGACATTATTCCATTTCGATCGCTAACACTTGAAACCTGGTGGATTGATCCAGAAAAAGAAGCAGCACTCAACCAATAGCGTGCGTGTTTTTTTCGCTTCAGCAGATTAAGCACTGATGCTTTCGTATATTGCCAGACGTTTGCTGCTGGTCATACCCACGTTGATCGGTATCATGATCATCAATTTTGTGATCGTGCAAGCAGCACCGGGCGGACCCGTGGAGCAGATGCTCGCACAGGTGAAAGGCCAGGCGGTTGATGCCACAGCGCGTGTGTCTGGAGCGACAAGCGATGGCTTGGAGCTGTCGCAAAACTCAGACGGTAACAACGCAGTCAACTCCAAGTATCGTGGTTCTCGCGGCCTTGATCCCGAGTTGGTTGCCGATATTGAAAAGCTGTATGGCTTCGATAAACCCCCACTAGAGCGGTTCCTGAAAATGATGGGCGACTACGCGCGCTTTGATTTTGGTGATAGTTTTTTTCGTGATCAAAGTGTGTTTAGTCTGGTTGTTGATAAATTACCGGTGTCGATATCACTGGGTCTGTGGACAACCCTGCTGGTGTATTTGATATCGATTCCGTTAGGTATAAAAAAAGCGATACGCGATGGTTCTAATTTTGATGTGTGGACCAGCGCTGTGGTGATTGTTGGCTATGCCATTCCTTCTTTCTTATTTGCCATCTTGCTAGTTGTATTATTTGCGGGTGGAAGTTATTTTGACTGGTTCCCGTTGCGTGGGCTAGTGTCTGAGAACTATGACAGTTTATCGTGGTTCGGTAAAATCATCGACTATTTTTGGCACATGGCCTTACCTGTACTAGCGATGGTCGTCGGTGGTTTTGCCGGGCTAACCATGCTGACTAAAAATTCTTTTCTGGACGAAATCAACAAGCAGTACGTGCTCACAGCCAAAGCCAAAGGGCTGGCTGAGAATCAAGTTCTCTACGGTCACGTGTTTCGCAACGCCATGCTAATTGTTGTCGCAGGTTTTCCCGGGGCTTTTATAGGCATCCTGTTTACTGGCTCGCTGTTAATCGAAGTTATTTTTTCACTCGATGGTTTAGGGCTTTTGGGTTTTGAAGCCGCTATTAATCGCGACTATCCGGTTATGTTTGGCACGTTGTTTTTCTTTACCTTGTTGGGTTTAATCATGAATATTGTGGGCGACATTATGTATATGATTATCGACCCTCGAATAGATTTTGAAGGCAGGGATATTTAAATCCATGCTTACTCCAATTGCACAACGCCGATGGGCAAGTTTTAAAGCTAATAAGCGTGGCTGGTGGTCTTTGTGGATTTTTGGAATCATTTTCTTTATCTCATTGTTTGCTGAATTTATTGCTAACGACAAGCCGCTGGTTGTTAGTTATAAAGAACAACTGTATTACCCGGTATTTGTGGATTACCCCGAAACTAAATTTGGAGGTGACTTTGAAACAGCGGCCAACTATCGAGATGAATACGTCGCTGAACTCATAGAGGCAGACGGATGGATGCTATGGCCGCCGGTACGCTATAGCTATGACACTATTAACTATGCATCCGAACTACCAGCCCCCGCACCACCATCGCGAGAAAATCTATTAGGTACTGATGATCAAGGCCGCGATGTAGTGGCTCGGGTGATATATGGTTTTAGAATTTCAGTACTGTTTGGTCTAACGCTAACGTTGTTCAGTTCGATTATTGGCGTTACAGTTGGCGCTGTTCAAGGTTTTTTGGGTGGTTGGGTCGATCTGCTGGGTCAGCGATTTATGGAGATTTGGTCTGGGCTACCCATGCTGTATTTGCTGATTATCATGGCCAGTATTATCGAGCCAAATTTTTGGTGGCTGCTTGGCATCATGCTGTTGTTCAGCTGGATGTCCCTGGTTGGCGTGGTTCGCGCCGAAGTTTTACGAGCAAGAAATTTGGATTATGTGAAAGCTGCGCGAGCTTTAGGTGTCAATCGTTGGCGTATTCTGGCCAGACACATAGTGCCCAATGCCATGGTAGCCACGCTTACCTTACTGCCTTTTATTCTAAATGGTTCTATAAGTACACTAACTTCACTCGATTTCCTGGGTTTTGGATTGCCGCCAGGCTCAGCTTCTTTAGGCGAGCTGTTAGCGCAAGGTAAACAAAACATGCAAGCACCTTGGCTGGGTATCAGCGCTTTTCTGGTTCTGGCAATCATGCTTAGTTTGCTTATTTTTATTGGCGAGGCGGTACGTGACGCATTCGATCCTCGAAAGGCGCACCTATGAGCGACGAACCTATATTGGTAGTCGATGATTTAAGCATCAGTTTTCAGATGCAGTCCTTCCAAAAAACCGTTGTACATAACGTATCGTTTGAACTGTATAAAGGTGAAACGCTGGCTTTGGTTGGTGAAAGCGGTTCGGGAAAGTCGGTGACGGCATTATCGATACTGCAATTGCTCAACCCATCTCAAGTCAGCTACCCCACGGGCAGTATTCTTTATCATGGAGAGGAGCTGATTGGGGCGAATAACTCAACGTTAAAACGTGTGCGCGGTGATCGTATCGGGATGATATTCCAAGAGCCCATGACATCTCTCAATCCACTGCATACGGTAGAAAAACAAATCAACGAAGTGCTGTTGTTGCATAAAGGCCTGGATAAATCGCAGGCTCGAGCGCGCACTATCGAGTTGCTGGGACTGGTAGGTCTGGATCAGGTGACCGAGCGTCTGCAGGCATATCCTCATCAGCTCAGTGGCGGTCAACGGCAACGCGTCATGATTGCAATGGCATTGGCTAACGAGCCAGATATACTAATTGCAGACGAACCAACCACAGCGCTGGATGTCACGGTTCAGGCGCAAATCCTTACTCTCATAGGTGAGCTTCAACAAAAGTTAGGGCTTGCGGTGTTGCTAATCACGCACGACTTAACCGTCGTTAGAAATGTTGCGTCACGTGTGTGTGTGATGCGTGATGGTGTTATTCATGAGACTGGCGCGACTCAAGTGGTATTTGATTCGCCACAGCACGACTATACAAAAGAGCTGCTGGGCGCCGAGCCTGCCGGGGCTGCACCGGCTATTGATGCAAACGGTCAAGTCATTATAAAAGCTGATGATCTGCGAGTGTGGTTTCCCATCAAGCGCGGTTTTTTGCGTCGCACGGTAGGCCATGTAAAGGCTGTGGATGGCATTTCATTGTCGCTGAATGTTGGTGAAACAATAGGCGTTGTTGGAGAAAGTGGGTCGGGTAAAACAACGCTTGCGCAAGCCTTGTTGCGTCTTATTCCATCGCAGGGCACTATTGAATTCGACGGGCAGGACATCACCAATGCCTCGGGTAAAGAGCTCAAGTCGCTTAGACAAAATATGCAGGTTGTGTTTCAAGACCCGTATGGCAGTTTAAGTCCCAGAATGTCAGTCAGGTCGATCATCCTGGAAGGCTTGCACGCTCATAACCTGAGCGAAGGCATCGATGCGGACGAACAAAAAGCGCTGAATGTGCTTGACCAAGTTGGCCTGGACAGTGACGCACTAAATCGCTATCCACATGAATTTTCTGGTGGACAACGGCAACGCATCGCCGTGGCGCGGGCAATGATTTTGCAGCCTAAGCTGCTGATGCTCGACGAACCCACGTCGGCCCTGGACCGTGCAGTGCAAGTGCAGATGATTGAGCTATTGCGTGAGCTGCAGCGCAAGCATGGTTTGTCCTATCTTTTCATCAGTCACGATTTGCGGGTTGTCCGAGCAATGGCTAACCGGATCATCGTCATGAAAGGTGGTAAGTGCGTCGAAACGGGCGATGCACAGTCAATATTTGACAATCCCCAGCACGACTATACGCGAGAGCTGCTGACGGCTGCTTACACCGTAAAAATCTAAGGCTGCCTTTTACATTTGGCTTTCGCCGGCATCGTTGGTATCGCCGGTACGTCAAGCTTTCGCGGTCCAATCTAGCGTTTTCCCTTACTATTTGAGTGTGCTCTTTTCAAAATCAGGGCTGGCAACATCGCTGGCAGGAACTTATATAACGTATCGAGTTCTTAGCCCTCAGAAGCTATAATCGCTGCAAAGTGCACGAGTGCGTGCTACACGCCGCTTTGTGCCAATTGCGTCAGGTCAACTGCATTACACCAACGGTATGCAAAAAATTTGTAAGAGAAACTACATGAACACAAATAATGTAAAGATCAACACCGGTAGAGTCCGCTCGCCGAGTGTTGTATTGACAACCACGCTTACAGCACATAGCACCCCACGCGCAAACGTTAAGTTTGTCTGAGTCACAAACATCCAGTACAGTCGCTTACATTGCAGAACCAAATCATGCTGGATAAACACGTAGTCCCGCTTATAAAGCCGCCATTAAAATTAGTTGCCACGAAGCTTCATGCTCGTGGATGGACGGCGGATGGTGTGTCGATAATCGGGTTTGCTTGTGGTTTGGTTTGCGTGGTAGCGATAGCAGCAGACTTTGCATTGACAGGGTTGTTTTTTATGCTGCTTAACAGGTTGGCTGATGGTATAGACGGCGAGCTTGCTCGTTTGCAAACGCCAACTGATGCTGGTGCGTTTCTGGATATATCTTTGGACTTTATTTTTTATGCGCTGTTCCCATTGGGATTCGCGCTATCTGATCCAACGAGTAATGCCTTGGCTGCAGCCTTACTCATTGCCAGTTTTGTGGGCACTGGCGCAAGTTTTCTGGCTTTTTCTTCAATGGCGCAAAAGCGCGATATTCAGCACCCTGATTTTAACTACAAAGGCTTGTATTACCTAAATGGGCTAGCCGAAGGAACTGAGACTGTATTGTTTTTTGCGTTAATGTGTTTGTTGCCTGGTTATTTCGTGCCGATAGCGCTTTTATTTGCCTTCATCTGTCTTATAACGGCCATTAACCGTGTGATATTCGGCTATTTGACTCTGCGCTAGCGAAAAAAGGTTATACCCAAGAGTTTGCAGCGCAAATTTATTTTTAGAACCTGTTCAATCTGTCAGTGCTGTTCGTTCGTAAAACTACTGGTTGGTTGCGGTTCTGGTCAACATTACAGTCAGAAGGCAAAAAAAAATTCTGTATAAATGGTAAGTTTTTTAATTTGCTGATAAGCGAATACACTAACGGGCTAGCTGTCTGAATGTTTGTGAGCGGGCGAGACCAGTGAATTCGGGCCTCTCAGCGAGTCAAAAGATCGGCGACATACTTTTGGGTAGTTGTATATCTGCGGTGTGTCAATAACACAACAGTATTGTATTGTTACAGATCAGTAGGTATATTCGGTAAGCATAAACATAAAGAGCGATGACAATGAATCCATATCAAGTTATGGCGATCATCGTGGGCTGTACAGTTGTATTCGCGGGGGTTGTAACTGTGCTAACTATGCAAGGTGTTCCATTGCTGTTAGCCTTTCTTGGCGTATACCTAATTGCTGTAGGGGTCATGATTGCAATGCAAAAACGCGCTAGAGAATTATATGATGTCAAAGAAGGCACCAGAGAAGACTCAGCGCAAAGATACTATGATCGCAAAGCCGCGGAACGTAGAGTACGCATCAAGCATCTGGAAGAGAACGAAGAAGATGTAATGGCTCAAAACCATTTGCACGCATAGTAGTTGATTCTTCATCAACAAAAAAAGCGGCTCTAACAAGCCGCTTTTTTTGTTTTTTCATTGCATGTTGTAGCCAATGTCTGTGCCGTAGTCAGGTAGTCGGTTTAGCTCCTCTTAACCACGCGCCTTGGCAACTTTCTTTACCAGTCGCGTACTTAGTTTGTTGTCAACGCTTCGAGATACTTCTTCTAATGTACGTCTGGCTTGCAACTGCTTCTCATGCAGTCGAAGTTGTTTCGCCATTGAGGCAACATCATCCTGAGTACGAGCTTTTTCTTTCTCTAGCGCTTTGATCAAGCTGCTTATCGTATTCTGTTTACTATCAAGCTCAGCTTCAGCATTGTGTAGTTCAGTTTCCAGTCGTGTTCTGATTTGCATGGCCTGACGTGCAAATGTGGTTGCCCTGTTCGCTGTGCTCATCGCTTTTGCTCTTGCTTCAACACTGACTCGGCATTCGTTTGTTGCCTTAAGTGCATCTTGACGCACAAGCACCATTTGCTTTTCCAGTTCGGAGCGTTTGTTAGCTTCTCGTTCGGCGCGTGCTTCAGCTGCCGCCGTGCGTTTTATGCGATCTTCGAGTTCTTGCTCCAGCTCCATAAGAGCTTCAGCCTTTTTACTTTCAAAGTTGCGAGTCTCCGACTCCAGCTCGCCCAAACCTTTGCGGGTAATCCGTAAGTGATTTTCCAACTCGCGACGAGTTTTCATTTCGGCTTCCAGATTTTCGCGTAGTTCATTGAGTGCCAGCATTGACTCGGTTTTCTCAGCGGTGGCCAGGGCCAGCAGCTCTGAGTCTGTAGAGGCAAGCTCGGTTGCGATGTATTCTTCAGCGGCAATAGCGTCGACTTCGATTTGCATGTCGGATTCTATAGAACGGTTTTCCTCGAACTGAATTTGTGCGGCCATAATATCTATAGCCTGATCATCTTCAACGATAGTATCGTCAATATCCACGTCCTCACTGACAGCGTTGAGCGCCAGTGTGTCATCGTTGTTAGCATCATCAGCAAATAGAGCAGGTTCTTCAGTTTGAGCAGGCTCGATGTCGAATAGTTGTGTTTCATCAAAACCGGAGGCTATATCTTCGGCTTCATTCATATCAGCCCAGATAGTGGTTTGCTCATCGATATCAATGATTTTCGCGTTCTCTATTAATTGAGTGTCATCCATCTGGCCGATCACATCATCGCCATTAGCCAGTGTTGCATCAAAGTCGATAGATTCTGCTTGCGCAACGACGTCTGCCAGCCGGTCGTCGTTGTGGGCTGTCATAAGACGTTTGATTTTAGATCGGTACCGGACGTAAGCAATCAGACCGGGTAGCATTGCAGCGGCTAAAGCCCATGCTCCAGGTACAAGCAATGCATCAACGTCGTTTACGTCCATTCGGTAGGCTAGCTGCAAACCAAACGACATAACGAGAGCGACAGCGGCACCGGTCCATAGTCCAAGGAACCACATTGGCCGTTTAGCCAAAGCCTCTGGCCGTATAAAAGGACTGTATTGTCCGGTCAGCCCGACAAACAAGGTGTAACCGAGCATTATCGGCAGAATGTATTTAAAGATTAATAGAGCCATGTTCATTACCAGGTTTTTTCTTAATAGTGAGAACCAGGTAGCAAAAATCGCGCCCTGATCAGGGATCATCTTAATCAGTGAGTTTCTGGGTGAAATCCTATAAACTGTGGCTGTTACCGATGTTTGAGGAGACGGCATGTTGTCGTTCTGCAGATCAGGCCTGTTAGCGCTGACGCTGGTGAGCGGCTCTATGGCGGACGTACAAGCCTTAACTCAGCGCATAGCTCACGATGCGTGGTTTTCAGACGTATCTATCGAAAGACTGCAAGACAAGTCTGTATTAACTGAGTATTTTGGCGAACGCGTGTCAGAAGAGCACAAGGATGTCGTTTTCAGAGTCGGGTTTATTCCTCGATTTGGATGCGCTCCGTTGATCACTGTTAATTTTGGCAATGAGGCGATTGCAGAAAGCGCCTCTGACTCGTCAAGCGCGGTGGGTACTGACAAAAATGGCAAGCTCAACCCTGCCAATTTTCCGTCTGATCTTGCTCGGTTGGGCGTGTGGATTGACGGTGCAGTTCTGTCTTTTCCGACACTTGTCGATAAAAATGCCAACAACATTTCAGTCTACTTAAATGCAGATTTACAGCGACGAATCACTGCCAGACTAAGAGTCGAAATTGGTTCTAAAATGCGCGTAGAACTGCGCACCGGTCAGCGAGTCCATTTTTCGTTGGCAGGGTCGAGAGATGCGTTAAGCATCGCCAACCAGAACTGCCGACAGCACGACCCTTCAACCCAAGGTTGATCCAGGGCAGTGTTATTTGAACTGATTGATAGAATCAGTTGATTGAATCGATTGAGTGAGCTCGTTTACCGGCCCGATTTATTGAACTCGATGGTATTTTGTTCCGGTTCGAATTCAATCACACGTTTAACCCATTGATGGCTATCCAGTGTGTCCTGGAGTCGAGGGTCATTCATGGCAGCAGCGATTGCTTCATATTGAAGATGTGCCTGGCGATAATGGTTGCGCCATTCAGTGGTTTCCATGATTGCCTGTAGATCATCCTCTTCTGCGATTTGCTCTGTGCTAAGCGCATTGAGAGAGCTGCTGAGCTCTTTGCTCGATGCTGATCGCTCCAGTTCAAGTACGTGGTAGTAATTTCTCATACTGACACTCCTAGTAGCTTGTCTCTGGCCTCTTCAAATTTAATAAAGCGTTGTTCCGCCAAAGCCCTTTCGCGATCACCAAGTGCGGTGAACCTGTCTGGGTGGCAGCGTCTGGCCGAGCGCCTGAAGGCATTGATAACCTGAGCTTCGTTGAAAGTTGTCGGCAGGCCTAAACGGGCAATCATTTGTTCGTTGTCGGGACGTGTCGCGATGGCTCTGGCATTCCAATTTTGCACTTGCACATCGTCCTGTTTCGCCCACCAGGCCAGACTGTCGGGTCTTGGCATATTAGGTAGTGAGTGCCCAAATGCTTTTTCAAAGCGACTTTCGATATTTTCTTTGCCTATATTGAAAGCGTCAGACAAATACCGAATGAGTGTGTTTTGCACCGGCGTCACGTTGTTTTCGGTAACCAGAAGCGCCCAGATAAGGCTAATGGATTGATCCAGCTGATGTTGTGAGGCGTTCTGGCGCATCCACACAATCACATCCGAGAACGCAAATACATCTTGTTTTAGTACCCAGCGTTTAATCTCATCGTGTGAAGACAAGTCAGTCGCAGTGAACAGCCGTTTTTTCAATTCGGGCTCAAAGCGATCATCGCCATAGGCAACCCAGTAAACGAGAAACTCAATACAAGCACTCGTCCTGTCGGCTTCAGGCAGGCGCTCTAACCACCCACCAAATGCCGATTGCCAGCCCGACAGGTTTGCCCAGTGTTGCTGGTTGTTTGGTGCCGCTTTGTTTTCAGATGCTTTGTTCTCAGATGCTTTGCTCTCAGATGCTTTGTTCTCAGATGCTTTGTTCTCAGATGCTGATTGTGTTTCAACCATTGCAGACGCATCGCTGACTACAGGTCTTTCACTTTTCGTTGCTATTCGCGTAATAGCATCGTGATCGTCATCCGCTTGTGCCGATGGTGTGTCGTCATCGAACAAGCTGGCAGCCTGATGCTCATGCCGCAATTTGCGTGTCTGCAAACCTGGTTCAATACGACTCGCCAAATCAGGGTTGGACGTTGCAGCAATAGCTGTGGGTTTTTTTAACCGGCGTGTAAATGAGAACAGTCCAAGCAACAAGGCGGGCAGAGCTAATATGCCTGCAATGATCAGCCATCCGGTACTATCAAGAGAGGACAGCGAATTAAAAAATTTTTGCCATAAGCCTGACGCTTTGGATAGTAGATCAGTACCGCCTGTTGAAGTGGACTCGGCCACGCCATCGACAGCTTCAACTTCGATTCCCTGGGCTATTGACTGCGCTTGTTTGTTTAGCGTCTCTACTAATTCGGGTCGAGAGATTATGCGTGTGTTGGTGGCGTCGTTGTTCTCCAATCCAGCGATCTCAGCCCCAGCGTTGTCAGACCCAGCGTTCTCCGATACTTCGATATCAGATGCCAGAACATCGGTCGTTGCATCGGCACTGGTGTTTTGTGCCAACAGAATGTTATCAGTTGAATTGCTTTGACTCTCAGTATCTACACTGACATCAGTTGCAGTGCTGGCTACTTCATCAAGCTGGCTTTGCTGTGTGCCTGGGGGTGATATGTTGCGTGGCAATGCCATAGTAGGTTCTTGCCTTGGCAGCTCATTAATGGCTGCTACTACCGGTTCAGTCGGAACTTGTTTTTTCTCTGCAACTTCTTCTACAGTGTTGTTAACGACAGAGCTGTTTTGCTGGCCGTTATTCGATTGAGGCACGTTTGCGGTGACTGCTGTCGCCGTGCTTACTGGTAGAAAGCTGGGTGCCTGGCCGGCGATCGATTCGAATTCCGATGCTACACACTGGCGATATTGAACAGCACTGGATGTGTTCGAAGAGCATCGCAATTGCAGCGCGTTCTTCTTGAGCATATTCAAATCGCTGGTATCGGCTGCGGGAATCGCAAGCAAGCTATTGACTTCACCATTGAGACAACGTCGGTAGCTTGCAGCACCTTGTTTTGATTGCGCCTCAAAACAGCTTTGTTGCACGACGTACAGCTCATCTTCGCTGATAAGGTCAAGTTTGGGTTGTTCCACAGCGCTGAGTTCATTGATTTGCGTTGTGACACAAGATTGGTAGTCAGAGGACGACTGACCACCCGCTCTGGCGCAGGCTTGTTGCACGGCGTATTTGTCGTCAAATGAGAGTCGGGCTAAATCCGTTGGGCCGTTTTTGCCACTAAGGGCGTTGTCGTTACGCAGGCTGATTTCGGTTTGAACACAGTTGCGATAGGCTCCTGCGCCCTCGCGATACTGCACGGGTAAACAAACGCGGCCAATCTCCTCTTGGGTAGCCGATGGCAATTGGTCAAGTGACGTTGATTGCGCAGCTAGAGGCAGGGCAAATATTGAGCTCAAGCTCAATAGCATCGTAGCTAGGGTTGGGGAAAGATACAGTGGTCGCATGAGCAATTCGTGCCGTCCTGGGTGACATATATTATAAGTGTAATTTTAGCCTTATACCGGTTGAGATAACTAGTTTTTGTGGCTCTGTCACAAGTTATTACGCGTCTGTTTTGTGGCGTCGATAACGTCCTGGGCCTTAGGCTGTGTAGAATTACCGATTTATAACCGGTTTTAGAGTGTGACCCAATGGACCTCCAGCGCGACTCAATTCCGGTACTGATTCGCACTATTGCCTTGCCAGCCAGCCTGGGCATGCTGTTTTCGGTGCTGTTGAATATCGTTGATACCTTCTACGCAGGCATGCTATCGGCAACCGCTCTGGCCGCGTTGTCGCTGGCAGGACCGGTGTTTTTTCTGGTCATTACGCTGGGCATTGGTGTTGGACAGGCGACTAATGCGCTGGTCGGCAATGAGCTTGGGGCTAATCGCCCCGATAAAGCACAACAGCTGGCGTTTCAGTCCATGTCGTTCGCCACCATAGTCTCGATAATCGGAGCCTTACTGGCCTACTGGCAATTACCTGCCTTGTTTTCGATCATGGGCGGTGAAGAGCCCTATTTGGCTCCCGCCACAAGCTACATGAGTGTGGTGCTTCTTGGCACGGCATTGTTTAGTTTGGCCATGGTCATCAACAGTATCCTGAACACGCGAGGAGATACGCGCTCATATCGCAATGCGCAGGCCGTTGGTTTGTTGGCCAACATTGGCCTGGACCCATTGTTTATATTCACTTTCGGGCTCGGCGTCACCGGTGTGGCTGTTGCCACTGTGCTGATTCAGTTTGGTGTGGTGGTTTACCTGTTTTCCAAAGTGTTAAAGCTGGACTTTATGCGCATGCCGCGAACGGCAGACTTTGTGCCCAATCCGCAAAAATACCTGGAGATCGCCAGACAAAGTTTGCCCACCAGTGTGTCCATGTTGTTGGTGGCGGTCGGTTCCGTGATTATTGTGGCGTACGTTTCGCGGTTCGGCGAATCTGCCATGGCGGCTTATGGGATTGCGTTGCGAGTTGAACAACTCATCCTGCTACCGGTCATAGGCATTAACATCGCAGCAATTTCGCTTACCGGCGTTAATTACGGTGCTATGCAAATCCCCCGTGTTAGAGATACATTTAACACGGGTATGAAATACGCGATTGCATTGACGATAGCCGGTGCTGTGCCTTTGGTGTTTTTTGGCGAACCGTTAATGCGGCTGTTTACGGATGAGTCGGCAGTAATCGACATTGGCGTGGACTACTTACGCATTGAAGCCATGATATTGCCTGCCTATGCCATCACTTTTATAGCGGCGGCGGTATTGCAGGGGTTAAAAAAACCGCTTTACACCTTGTATTGCAACATTGCTCGACAAGTCATTGGTCAAATTATTTTGTTCTATCTGGCAGTCGATATATTCAAATTAGGGATCAATGGCGTATGGTATTCAGTGCTGATTATTAACTGGATTATGGCGGCGGCTATCTGGTGGTTGTACAACAAACGAGTCTTTGCTATCGAGTCTGAACCATCACCGTCAATCGCAGTTGCCAGTGGCCGACATGCCTAATTCAGGTATTAATAAAATGAGGTATAGATGCGCTATAAATCGCTACTGAATATACGCTCTTGTGTGCTTGTTTGTCTGTGTCTGAGCCTGAGTGCTTGCGCCAGTATTGTCAGGCCTAACTACTCGCAGGTGCTCACAGAGTTGCGCCCCGGTGATTACTTACTCGACCCTGAACACGCCTACGTCACGTTTCGTGTTGATCACTTGGGGTTATCAAAAATTGTTGGTCGGTTTAATGTGGTGTCAGGCTCGCTTGATTTTAATCCTGACAATATCGAGCAAATGTCACTACAGGGGATTATCGAGTCTAGCAGCATAGATGTGAACAACGAGGATCTGGAAAGCCAACTACAAGAGCCTGACTGGTTTGCAAGTGTGCAATATCCACAAATTACCTTCACGTCTAACGTCGTTAGTCAGTCTCCTGATGATGGTACTTTGTTAATTGAGGGTGACTTAATCGTACGCGGTGTCAGTCAGCCCATCGTGCTTCAAGCGCAGTTCAACGGAGGTGCGGATAACATACTAACGGGTAAGTACACGTTGGGTTTTACAGCAATTACCACTATTAAGCGCTCGGATTTTGGTATGAAAGCCTTTGCTGCGCTCATTGGCGATAATGTGTCGGTTGAGTTACACGGCGAATTTCAACAGGAATAAATATCAAGTGATACTGAATTTACTAATGGAAGGGCAGGTCATCGTATTCGCGTTGATCGTGATTGCCATCATATTGTCTTTGTCGTTTCACGAGTTTGGTCATGCTTATGCAGCTAAACTCTACGGCGACGACACAGCGCAGCGTCTGGGTCGTTTAACGGTTAACCCCATTTCGCATATTGATCCGATGGGTTTGCTCATGGTCATTTTAGTTGGCATTGGCTACGCAAAGCCTGTGCCTTTTGATCCTCGAAATTTTAAGTCTATGTGGGGAGTGGCTGGAACTGCTGTAGCGGGTCCGGTGGCAAATTTGATTATTGCCTTTGTTACGGTGAATATTTTTGTTTTTGGGTCACGTGCCGGGTGGTCTCTATTTGATATTCCTCACGTTGATACGTTTTTCTCGATTCTGGTGCAAATCAATTTAATATTGATGATATTCAATATGATCCCCTTGGGCATATTGGATGGTCATCACATTTTGCCGTACTTTCTTCCTAAAAAGCTGTCCCAAACCTATCGTGATCTGAATCAGCGATACGGGATGTATCTACTGCTTGGTTTGTTGCTGCTCTCAGTAGTGGGTGTACCGGTGCTTGGTTTTATCCATACGGCTGCCAATTGGTTCTTGCAGTTGCTGATTGTAGTTTAGACGCATTGCGATGTTGTATAGTGATCAGATCTTCTCGAGTTAAATTAACATGTTAATACTACTTTCGCCGGCTAAAACCCTGGATTTAGAAACGGCCCCGAGAACGAAAAAAGTCACAACACCTGCGTTTCTTGATGAGTCAGAAAAGCTGGTGACGACTCTGCGTCAATACAAGCCGAAGCGTTTGGGTAAGCTGATGAACATCAGCGATGCGCTGGCCGAGCTCAATGCAGAACGATTTGGTGCATGGGAAACGCCATTTCCTGATAATGCTGCTCGACCCACCATACAGGCGTTTCGGGGCGATGTGTATGTGGGTTTGGATGCCGACACCATGACCTTGACCGAAATCAAGCGGGCGCAAAAACACATTCGCATATTGTCAGGTCTTTACGGGGTGTTAAAGCCACTAGACCAAATGTTGCCCTATCGTTTGGAAATGGGGACGCCATTAAAAACCCGACGTGGTAAAAATCTGTATGAGTTTTGGGGTACACGTATTACGGATAGTCTTAACGAAGAGTTGCAATCGTTTGATAATCCACTGGTGGTTAATCTTGCCTCTAACGAGTATTTTAAATCGGTGAAAAAACCTTTACTCGACGCGCCTTTAGTAGAACCTGTGTTTAAAGATGAAAAAGAGAGCGGGTACAAAGTCATCAGCTTTTTTGCCAAAAAAGCGCGAGGAGCGATGGCGAGGTACTTAGTGCAAGAGAAATGCACTGCTGCTGATGATTTATATGACTTTACTGGTCTGGGATACAAATACGCTAAAAAAGAGTCCTCAGAAGGGCGCCCGGTATTCATGCGCAGTGCGAAAACGGCGCAGCGCTATACGTAGCTGAAAGTTAATTTCAGCCAGTACAACTAAAATTCCTAGTAAAGCGAATAGAATCATATAATCCGTATCGCCCGTGGTACGAAGTTCTTGAGAGAATTTTATGTTCCCCATCCATGATGAGAACCCGATACGCGTAATCCCGTATGTCACCTATACCTTTATGGCTATTTGTATTGGTGTTTTTTTGTGGCAGGTCACGCATGGGCAGGGTGATCAAAACCGTATTGTGTATGCGTTGGGGGTAACACCTGCTGTGCTGTTTGGGCATATGCAGCTCGAACCCGGGCTGGCATGGGTGCCAAGTAGCGTGACGATGTTAACGTCCATGTTTTTACATGGCGGATGGATGCACCTTATCGGAAATATGCTTTATCTGTGGGTGTTTGGTAACAATGTTGAAGCAGACATGGGGCACGGCAAGTTCATCGTGTTTTATGTTTTATGTGGCATTGCTGCTGTGTTTGCTCAGGCGTTGCCAGACACCACGTCGCAGATTCCAATGATTGGTGCAAGCGGGGCAATATCAGGCGTCTTGGGTGCTTATATATTGTTGTATCCCATGACCAGAGTCACGGTCATGATTCCTATATTTGTTATCCTATACCGCATAAAAGTGACTGCATTGGTGGTGCTGGGCGTTTGGTTTGGTATGCAGCTGTTTAGTTCTATCACGACAAGCTCTGAGGGTGGTGGTGTTGCATTTGGTGCTCACATTGGTGGCTTTATTGCTGGCATGATACTGATTCCTTTTTTCAAGTACGCTCAGGTGCCACTACAAATCCCGTTTGTGCATTTCAATCCGTTAGAGCGGTTTCTTAAAAAGTAGACAGTATTTAAAAAAACGAATGCGGATTCAAGCTGCGCACTTTTTTAAAAAAAATGAATGGAAAATCGAATGATAGATGCAAGAGTGTTTGACGAAATTGCCGAGTCGCTTGGTAAGTTGTTGCCGCCAGGTGCCAGTGAATTAAAAAACGATTTTGAGCGTAATGCTAAGTCTGCTGTGCAAAGCGCGTTGGGTAATCTGGATTTGGTGACCCGTGAAGAATTTGACGTGCAGGCCGAAGTGCTTAGACGCACCCGAGAAAAACTCGAAGCGCTTGAGTCTCGAGTAGCCGCGCTTGAGTCGCAAGGCGCCGAATAAATAAAGATGCCTGTGCGATCAAGCAGCTTGTTTAACTTGCCCTTTGTTACTTATCAGGCGCTACTTGCCTTTTGCTACGTGTTAGACGCAATTTTTCAGGCGCTAAATTGCGCAGGGTTTCAACTCGATAGTTGCGATTTTGTCTGCATTAAATGCAGCTTCCTGAATCGCCTCCTCGGCAACATTCGCATCGCTGGCCAATAAGCGAACTTCAGCACCTTGCACCTCAGAGCCTGTTACTCTGATCTGCCCAAGGCTGCTCTTGGGCAGGGTGTCATCAACGTCTATGGTAAAACTCACCGCTTGATCTGCCGGGAGCTGATCGATACTGACTGTCAGGCTTTTATCGCCATCGGCAACGGAAGCTGATGATTGCAATTTAACGGCACCTTCTTTTACTTCGAAAGGTTGAAACACTTCGACCCCGGCTCCGGTTGCTGTGGTATCAAAAATCAATTTACCCGAGCTGTTACTCAGGTCAATTTCGACCGTTAAGTTGGTTAAATCGCACTGGCCGATGTTTTTGATGACAAAGCTATCTTTAGGTGCGCTTTCAATGAAGTTGACCTGCAAATTGGCTTGTGCTGTTTGAGCTGCACCAATACAAAGTGAAATTAAAGTGAACTTGATCATGGTTTTCATAAGCTTGAGTGACCTGTGCGTCAATCTATATGCGTCAGTTGGTGGTTTAGCTGGGTTATAAACCTGTTAGGTTTATACGGCGCCACGCTTTAGCTGGATTTGCGTAGCCACATGTTCCTTGACGGCGTAACTTATAAATCAGCCCTTAACTCTTGACACAATGCCGCTATAACATGGTCGGCGATTAGACGATGAGTCAGTCGTTGGTGCGTTTTGAATTAAGGTCTTAAAATCGCTGTCTACCGATATTGCGCCTGCCAAACTAATCCATAGTTCCGATATATAGTCTTTGCCTTTTATGCGAGAGCAATTCATAAACACACGATCTCCTGCGCGCTTGCCAAAGGATTTATCGAAGCTGCTTTTAACTTCCTTCAGCGTAAGCTCCTTGCCCAAATTGGCAACAAACAATTCCCTGACTTCGCTGGCATTCAAGTCATTAATAAGAGACACAGTCTCGGCGTAATATTCCTCTGCATCTGCACCGTTATCATCACCGCTGATAAAGTCCTCGTAGCACGTGCCGTGTTTTGACCATTCATGCAGGTGCAGGCCGGACTGCACACCAGGCATCACTATTTCAAGTTGATGCCACAAGTTGTCCGATAAGGTGATTTTTTTGGCCGCTTTTTGTTTTGTTCTGCACGACACTGGTTTTCCATCTCCGCAATAGCAAGGAAATATGTCTTTATCGTTCAGGTCGTCAGGCCATAAACCATGAATCGAAAACTGAGTGGCATCGGGTCGCTTGGCTGTTTGTGATCGGCACTCTTTTTTACTCGCACCGCGGTTTGTTGCACAGAATGTGGGTTGCCAACTTGCGGCAAGCACATTTTCAATGCTGTCTGGGTCTATGGTTTGCGTTTGGTTTTTAGTTTTTCTATTACTCTCAGTTTTTCTACGACTCTCAGTTTTTTTATCACCAGTGGCCTCTTTTGTAATATTGCTATCGACATTAAGATCGCCGCAGTCGATGTCTACCCAACGCCTGTTGGTAACTGGCGCGTCGGGGATATCGATTAAGTAGTGCGTTGGTGGTTCTTTGTTAGTGTTGAAAAACCGATAGGTCTCACCGACAGTGATCCGAATATTACCCGGATTGTCCTGTCTGAGTGCTTTAGTAGCCTCGCATTCTTTAAGTGCCGTGAAAGTACCTTGCTGAGCGAGAGCAGCCTCAGACCCGCCTAGCAGGTAAACCGGGGTCAGGTCTTTGATTTTGAATAAAGGGGACGGAGGGATTTATTATTGTCCACAGCATAGCTGTGGACAATAATAAATCCCTCCGTCCCCTTTATTCAAAATCAAAGACCTGACCCCAGTTCCGAAAGACCTGACCCCAGTTCCGTTTGACCCCAGTTCCGTTTTCGCATTTGATTGCAACTTTTGTCTAGTTTTAAACTCTGGTGTTGCTCAAGCACCGTGTGGCAAGTATGCTTGAAATACTTATCATAAAAGAACAAGGATGTTCTAATGTCATACGCAACGGTGCGCTCTTGCACCTTGTCCGGAATCTCAGCCCTTCCAGTTACCGTTGAAGTCCACTTGGGTGGGGGCTTGCCAGGGATGTCGATCGTTGGCTTGCCCCAATCAGCTGTAAGAGAAAGCAAGGATCGTGTTAAGGCTGCGATCATGTATTCAAACTTTGAATATCCTCAGTCAAAAATCGTTGTTAACTTAGCGCCGGCTGATTTACCCAAACAAGGTGGTCGTTTTGATTTACCCATTGCGTTGGGTGTCTTGGTTGCTACAGGACAACTAGCAGAACGTACGCTGCAAAACATGATCGTAGTGGGGGAGTTGGGCCTGACGGGTAGTATTCGTTCAGTCTCTGGAGCTTTGCCAACTGCGTTGGCGTTTTATAACTCGAGCCTGTCGTTGCTTATGCCTGCGGTTAACAAACAAGAGGCCATGCTCAGTGCGTCTGATCAATTGCATTTTGCTGCAGACTTGTATTTATTGGTTGAGCAGTTAAAAAACAAGAAATTGTTGCCCGTGAAGCACCTGAGCAATAAAAAGAAATTGGAGAATGAAGATGGCGCCTCAAGAGCGGATATGTCTGATGTTCGTGGCCAGCAAAGAGCAAGGCGAGCGATGGAAATTGCTGCAGCTGGTGCACACAATATATTGATGGTGGGTCCTCCTGGCACGGGCAAATCTATGTTGGCCAGTCGGATGCCCAGTATTCAACCTGTTATGACACAACGAGAATCAACTGAAACGGCTTCGGTTCAGTCTATTAGTCACACAGGGTTTCATGAGTCGACGTGGGGAGTACGTCCTTTTCGCGCACCTCACCATACTGCTTCTGGTGTGGCCCTGGTTGGTGGTGGTCCAACGCCTATGCCGGGAGAAATTTCATTGGCTCACAATGGTGTTTTATTTTTAGATGAACTAAGCGAGTTTCCGCGGCATGTGTTGGATGTGTTGCGAGAACCTATGGAAACTGGTTCTATCAGTATTTCACGGGCGGCTAAACAAAGCCGTTTTCCAGCGCGCTTTCAATTGGTGGCAGCAATGAATCCATGCCCGTGCGGTTATAACGGCGACCCGGATATTTTATGTCGATGTACACCCGATCAAATTGCCCGTTATGCCATGCGTGTGTCGGGGCCGTTCCTGGACAGAATTGATTTGCATGTACACGTGGCTCGATTGTCTCGTGAGGTGTTTAATTCAACTGAAGTTGAAGAGTCCAGTGAGACCATTCGAATCAGGGTATCAACCGCCAGAGCTGTACAGTTAAAACGTCAACGCCAGAGTAATAACTTGCTCAGTGGAAAATTATTGGCAGAATTTGCAGCCATTGATAGCGATACTCGGCAGTTGCTTGATGAGGCCACTGATAAACTGGCCTTGTCGTTGCGGGCTGTGCATCGGGTGTTAAGGGTGTCGAGAACGATTGCTGATTTGGAGCAGTGTGTTGCGCTCCAATCAAGTCATGTTGTTGAGGCTTTGAGTTATCGGCAGCGGCGATGACGAAAAAAATCAAGGCTTGGCTTTGATGCGCATATGGCCTTGTAAGCCAAGACGGTATGCGAACGTAAAACGATTCAACCGAACAGCACGTTACGAGTGGTTCGACTTGCATGACGTCCAAGCTGTTGAATATGCACAAGCGTTCCGCTCAATGTGCGCTGGTATGCAATCGTATATATAAGTGATGGTATACACGATTGATCGAACACGTAAAAGTGTTTTCGCTATTCAGGTGAGTACAGGCAGGCTGATGCCTGGTCTGGCCTTGTTTCGCAAACAACATGCATTATGGTGTTGTCCGCAGTAATAATGGCGCAGGTGCCTTGCGAGCATTTAAACGGTTCGACAATCAGTGGTGGAGGCAGCTTTGTGATGCTAATGTTAATTGACGCAGAACTACTGACACGCTCGGCTTGCGCTAAACTTGCGAAGTTAGCCATAAATAAACCAACGACAATAAGAGCCAACTTGTTGTTCATAACTAGTTCTCCAAAACAGTATGCTATATGAACATCTGGGCGTTGGCTCCACGCGTGTTCAAGCTTTTATACCGAGTTCACCTTTTAAAGCGAATTTTGTCCCGATACCTTGATCCAGTTATGTTTTTGTTGGCAAAAAAACTACATTGTTGGCATAGCCAAAACTTTGCGAAAACTAGCTGTGGTCTTATCTAACCTGGCGTGTTCGGTTTTGTTTAACATACGACTTGTAACTATTTAGTTATCTTTTATTTTCGTCAGATTGTTTACTTGTATCGCTATTATCGGTCGGTGCTTTATTCTTTGTTTCCTCATCATCGCTTGTAACGTTAGTTTTTAGATCCTTCGCTTCACCCTCGGGATCGACCGCACCGTCTTTATCAACCGCGCGCCAGTAATCATCGCCCGGGTAGGCGCTTTCATCGGCTTTTGCTTTATTTTTTGTCGGCTTACTCATTTATCCACCTTGTCTGAATCTTTTTTTAGCATCGCTAATGGAATGCTTATACTAAACATCTATAATGACTTATTGATAAGTTTGTACCTTCATACCGCGTATAGCTAGCGCTGTGCAATATTTACAATCTGGGTATAACTCTTTTATCGCAGATGTACACTATTAGCTGCAGAGCTTATCCACTCTCGAATATGTTGATGCTGAACACCTGTAAAAAAGGTGGCCGGTTGGAAAAACCTGTGGTGCCAACCACGTAATGCAGGGTGGGCATATTTGTTCTGGGTAAAATTCGTCAATGATAATTATGAGGAAATGTAACGATGGCATTTTATAAAGAGGACGACAAGGTTTCATGGTCGTGGGGTCAGGGGAGTGCCAGTGGCACGATACAATCGGTGTTTGAAGAAAAAACGACCCGTAAGATTGATGGCAGTGAAGTCACCCGCAATGGCAGTAAAGACAACCCGGCCTATTACATTCGGGTTGAAGATGGCAACAATGTGCTTAAACTGCACAGCGAAGTCGAGAAAGCTTAGCGGCTAATAAGAAACTGCAACACAAGCCAGTGACTTTTTCACACGCGCCCACCTGCATCGGGCGCGTGCTGATCATAGATAGAGTTTGTACTGAACTATCCAGCGCGATTCACTCAACTTTGGTGAATCTTGCGTCAGGGCTAAGCTCTATTGGGCGTAGTGCTTCTGATGAGCCGTCGAATCCCGTGTTGTTATCACCAAATTGCACTTCGCTGCCGCCGCCCACAAGCGCGTTAATTCTATAAATAGAATAGAACTCAGCTTGAACGCGACCAATTTGAGCCAGTGACAGATTGTTTAAGTCACCGGTGATGCCGGCAGCAGATAGTTGATCTTCTAAAGTCGTGCCACCTGCTGCAAGGGCTTCCAAAAAGCCTTCACTTGCCGTTACTGAGCCACGTGTGTAGGTGGCGTCAACGTGATTGGCACTCCCATCAGGTAGCTCAGTTACTTCGACAGGAACAATGAACGTACCGTGTTCATTGCGGCTTAAGGATAATATGCTGTCGCACGTTGTTGAGTTTACAAACTTAACTTCTGAGAACGTGAAAGTATTGCCTACGACCAGGAAATCGTTTCGTTGTGAATCTCCATCTTCTGTATCAGGAAAACACGCGCTCGACCATGTACCTTGCAATGCATCTTGTGCTGTAGGAGTGCTGTCAGAACCACCACTACTACTGCAGGCTGCCAAAGCGATAAGACTGACGGTGCAAAAGGATAGTTTGATAAGTTTCATTGTTGAGTCGTCCGTATATAAAGTTAATTGGTTGATCCCAATCGACGATCTTGAGCCACATCTTGCGCGTCATCTTGATTTAGATCTCGCTCTATCTCTGGCGTTAGTCAGCGCGCCATCATTTATGCCAAGAAAAGACGAAGATGCTTGCCCGGATTCGTCGAGTGCTGGTCACTATTCTATCGCCTGAAGTTAAATTAATACAATCAGTTAATTTGCGGCTCGGCTGTTTTTCGAAACTCAGGTAGTATTTATGCCGTTTTGAACACGCAAAATCATAAAAAAGCTAGGGTAATTCCCACTATTCCTGAGAGATGAGGACTTCTAGAGTATCTGTAAATCCGCCTAGATGGACTAACTTTATGTCAATTGACAGATACAACCCAGTGACTTCCTCCACCTACAGACGTTCATTGCAGTCACGCAATCTTAACGCACCGATTCAGGATACGCCATATTCCTGTGGCGTTAGTGTAAATAGACCACCTGTCCCAATGCCTAATGGTAAAGGAGGCGTTGGTGGCGCGTTTGATACCGAGCAGCGTCGGGGTTTTGATCCGAATTATCGAGGCGCCTATGATTGTAGAGAGAGGTTTGATGGTCAGGAACTTGGTCGCGCTACCATATCTCGAACCATACAAGACGCCGCGGAAGAGACGCTTATTCAGGAAGATGAGTTTGAGATTATAAAGCACGAATACATTGACGGTGATGGAAAGCATGAATACACGATAGTGCTGGCTGGTGTTGCCGACTTAAGCTCCAATGGCGAGTCGTTAACAGAAGTCGGTAATCGACATCTTGATATCGGTTTGAATCCTGAAAATTACACAGTACGTGATACTGATCAATTTGCTATTACTTCATCTCGTAACGCCAGCGTCGATGACAATCGGTATGCGCAAATGGTTAGAGAGTATGTGCTGGAAACTTTGCCTGAAGGCGCTAATGTCATGATTGTTTGCCATAGTTATGGTGCAAATACAGCGCTTGATCTTGCCGGCGATCCCGCTTTCAATAACCCTGCAACGGGCGTTAATGTCACCCATGTAGTGTCAGCGGCTTACTATTCTCAACCTCAATTGTCCGAAGTGCAGGGTGATACGGAAGTGTTGGTACTGCAAAATACTGAAGACATGGTTGTCGTTGCAGAAGCAGTTGCCTGCACAAGCGAAAAAGCAATCGCTGCGCCTGGCAATGTATTTCGTCAGAGTAAAGATACGGCTGGAGACTTTTTTGATCTGAATAAACAAGTATGGGGAAGAGACCCTGTTGGCGTGTTTAACAACGATGTCACCCGGTCGGTAATCGATCCGGATTTACCATCCTGGAATGAGTTAACTCCGGGTGCCATAGGACTTTTTGATGATGGTGTGACGACTCCGGCTGACAACATTGTTGTCGCTCGTTTTCGGGGTGGTAACGAAGGTTATGTGCATAAGCAAACTAACTACACAGATTTCGTCAACGGGTCTGATGCTGTTGCAATTGACCCGGCCATAGAGGCATTTTATGCATCAGTTGCAGAGGCTGGTTATGGAACCAGGGACGAGCGTTTTGCTGTTAATATTTCAGTGCCAAACGGTGCCGAGCAAGAAGTCTACTTTCCTGGACGATCAAAGTTAGGGCAGGTAAGAGCTGTATGGGAGCATGTTCCTGGTAACGAATATATAGACTTTGCTACGGGAGAGGCTCTTGATGGTGCAAAGGATGTCTTCGACACAGCCGATGTTGTGTTCGCCAATCGTGAAAGAATTCGCGATGCCGCTGAAGATGCGGCCGGTGATTTTGTTAATGATCGAAGCGATGAATTCAATTTAGGTAAGGATGAGGCTTTGGATGTCATGGATGATATTGGTGATCTGGCTGGTAGCGGCTGGAGCACAGTGGGTTCATTGCGTCCGTAAACCTGGCTTCCACTAGATAAATTGGGAGTTGATTCTCGAAACAACTGACGCCTACGGGCCGGTATTAATCGGCCCTTTGGTTTAGTTTATACTGTGCACAGGCACTCTTCGCCTCGCTAAAACGCAGAATTGCTTCGCTCTGCACACATTTGTATGACCGATCAAGACCAATCTCCTTATCGTCATTTCTCAATTGATGAATGGGCTGCACTGAGGCGCAACACACCTCAACCGCTGAGCGAAAATGAGCTGACACAGCTGCGCGGTAAGAATGAGCGGGTTTCCATGACAGAGGTCGAGCAGGTTTATTTACCGCTTTCGCGTCTACTCAGCTTTCATGTTGACTCAGTACAGCAGCTTAATGTGGGTATTCGAAAATTCCTTGAAATTGAGTCGGGCAAAGTACCTTACATTATAGGTATCGCAGGCTCTGTTGCTGTTGGCAAGAGCACGGTTGCGCGAGTGTTACGCTCCTTGTTGGCGCGATGGCCAGAGCATCCGGTTGTCGAGTTAGTGTCCACTGATGGTTTTTTGCTACCCACGGCCATACTTGAAGAACGTGATCTTATGAGTCGCAAGGGTTTTCCTGAAAGTTTTGATCGCCCGGCTTTATTAAAATTTTTATCGGATGTAAAAAGTGGCAGGCGTAATTTAAAAGCACCGGTTTATTCGCATATGCAATACGACATTGTGCCCGACAAATATATTACGGTTGATCAACCTGATATTTTGATCGTAGAAGGTTTAAATGTATTGCAAACCAGGGGAGCCAGGTTAGGTGAGCAAAATTTGTTCGTCTCTGATTTCTTCGACTTCACTATGTATGTGGATGCAAAATCTGACGATATTAAACAATGGTACGTTGACAGATTTTTGTCATTACGCTCAACTGTTTTCAATCAGCCAGGCGCTTATTTCAGCCACTACGCTTCACTTGATACCGCTGAGGCCACTGAAACGGCCAATAATATTTGGGATTCGATTAACCAGGTTAATTTGACGCAGAATATTTTACCGACAAAAAATCGCGCCAAGCTAATATTACACAAAGCGGCTGATCATTCGTTGCAGGGCGTCGATATGCGTAAAATGTAAATAGTGGTACAGTTTCAATGAGTTGACAGGGGAAGCCCCGTTTCTTAACTGGCACCGCAAGTGCAACGTCATACGGATACAACCATTTATGGCAATTGTCACCCTTTCGCCAGCACGTCAGCGGCGCATTGGCTATCATTAGCTAATGTTCTATCGAGCCATTATTAACTGGAATCCCTCTCCGCCGTGCGTGTAACAACTTACTCACAACCCATGGCAGCACCGCGCGGCTCCGTCTTCGCGATTTTTGTTCTTGTGATGACCGTGATACTGGGGTCCAGCGCGCTTCATACGCTAATGACCCATTTTGCCCCGCAGCTACACAGTGGGATAGCCGTGCTCTGGTTGGTTTCCTACCTTGCAGCCTTTATGGGCTTGATGTTTGGTCATGGCATTAACTGGATCTCCTGGTTGTCACGTTACCGTATCCTGCTGGTTATCCTATTGTTGGGCACCACCGTTTCGGTTTCCTGGTCCCTGGAAGCAACGGTGTCGGCTGAGCGCGTCGTGCATTTGCTGGGCTGCTCGGTACTGGCCATTTATCTGGGCTTTATGATTCCGCTGTTAACAACGTTGCGCGTAACGGGTGTTGTTTTGGGCTTTATTATATTGGCCAGTTTAGCGGCGGCTTTATTTATGCCATCGGTAGGTATGCAGGAGTACGAAGGCAAGATTGTCTGGAGTGGCATTCTAAACTCTAAAAATGCATTGGGTTTCTGGGCTGCCATTGCGGTGCTGTTGTACGTTAATTTGAGTTCGTCATCGACAACCATGTTCATGAAAATGGTTTGCTATCTTTTTGCCGGCGTGTCGTTGTTCGTGCTGATTAAAAGTGAATCTGCTACCTCCTTGCTTGCCATGTTTATCGCTGGCGCCTTGTCTTTGTACTTATACATTGCGTTTCGATTTCAGCTTGGCTTTGTGCGTATGGTTGTTTTGGCTGTTTTATTTCTCGGTGTGCTGAGCTTCGTGGCATCGAACATCGATACAGCCGAAATCGTTGGGCGTTCAGGTGATTTAACAGGCCGTGGTGAGGTTTGGCGGCAAACCTGGAAACTCATCATGAACAAGCCTTTAACCGGGTATGGATATGGTGCAATATGGTTTCCGACCGATGCCACTATCCGTATTCAGGAAAGCCTGACCGACTTTACCTGGACGGTTTACCACGCTCATAATGGTTTTTTGCAAGTGGCTTCCGAAATTGGCTTGCCGCTGTCATGCATTGCGTTGCTGATGGTCGCGCAACAGCTGATAGAAATATTTTATTGTCAGTACGAGCGTCAACAGGTGGGCGTGTTGTTTGTCATGTCATTTGTTGTAGCCTTCCTGATCAGTAACTTTTCCGAAGCTCGGTTTTTGGTTAACCGCGAACTCTATTGGATTTTCTTTTTAGCATTGCCAATCAGTATGCTGCGGCAAATAAACCTAATGTCTGCGGATGATGTCGATGACGAACAAGAAAATGCTTTCCCGATTGGTCCGGGTGGTCAGTACGCGCATCCTGGTGTACCAATTGATAAACCCTGGCTAAGACCCATTGTGCAACGCGAAGCCGCTCGACTCGGTGCTGCTGGTGGCATGGTTGGTGGCGCTGAGTCTCTGGACGACACATCTGAACACCCTACAAACAATGAACCCAGGTTAGATCAAACGCGACGCCTGGCGGCCTTTGATGATACCGATATTGATTTAGGTGATGAGCACGCCAAAGAGACGCAACTACAGATTGTTCAATCTGGTAGCGAATCGCTGACAACGGGTGAGTTGGACGCCAGCTATGATGGTGACCATACCCTGGATACCACACAGGTTGTGGTTGATCGAATGGACAACACGCTCGAGGACATGGAAAGCACGCAGGATGATGATCATGGTGTTATCCGTCCATATGAAGAGTATGTTGATGACGAGCCAGCAACCGTTAACCACTCAGACGACCTCTCAGACGAGCGATTTAACGTCGACGATACGGGTATTCGTGATGATCGATACGATAAAAATATCGATGATGATGAAGATGACTGGGTTGATATATCGTTAGATGATCCTAAATAAGCCAAACAAAGTAAGCTTCAGAAAGTAAGGCACAGAGCTGGAACAGGCTATGGTTTATTTAAGTCGATAACCGTCATTTCATTGTGTGTTCCGAGTCTGAAAATTGGCCCCCAGGTGCCTGTGCCCACTGACACATATAGATGCTTTCCTTGCTCTTCAAACAAGCCTGCCATATTCGGGTATTGGCGTTTCACCAATAGTCCGAAAGGAAACATTTGTCCTGCGTGTGTGTGGCCAGCCAAGGTCAGATTGACACCATGATCAATAGCGGCTTGCCAACCATCGGGGCGGTGATAAAGCAGTATGGAAAAACGTGATCCATCGATGCCTATGTCGTTAAGCACTCGGGGTATAACGCCCGGTTTGTCTCTGTCATCCACGCCTATTATTTGTAGTTGGCCGCTCGTTATTGACTGGTCCCGTAAAATTTTCACCCCATGTGTCGCTATGGAGGCCAGTGCTTTATCCAAGTCAACGTAACGCTCATGGTTGCCAATACACATATAAACAGGACAATCTATGTTGGCCAACGCTTTCAGGTTGTCTGTAGTAACCGCCGATGCGTCCAGTAAGTCGCCCGTAATAACAGTCAAGTCAGGTTGTTGTTGATTGACCTGGTTAACCACGTTTTCAAGAAATTTGGATGAGCGAGAACCAATGTGGATATCGCTTATCTGTACCACACGCAACTTATTAGAAAGTTGTGGCGCGCTCAAGCTAATATTGCGCACTTTAATTTTGGTGGCGTGTATAACAGCCAGTAGAGAGAGTGCTGGCCATGCAAAGAGCAAAAGCCAAGCGACTGTATTGGTAGGTAAAAAGACTGTGAGCAGTAAGGCAGGAATAAACAAACACATTAGCACAGTGCCTAGTCCTAATACTTGCATCCAGACCCACCGTAACGTCAGGCTGTTGCTCTTGTTAAGGCTGTACCACAAAGAAAAAAATGCAGGAATACTAAAGAGTGCTGCAAACAACAGGAATACGCTTATGGAGCTTTTAGTAAGCCAGGCAACAAGCGTCATTGATGGTGCAAGGATCGTGATAAAAACAACCAGTACACCGACGAAGTAAAACATAACCTGTCGGCTCATAAACTCAGTTCACCCCGATCAAACATCAATTGAACTTTCATTAAACAGACCATGGCAAGGCCGTCGGTTATCTCACCACTCATCACCATATTGATGGCTGTTTGCAGCGGTACTTTTTTTATGGCTAATACTTCAGTCTCATCTGGTTCGGTGTCCCCAAAACTTAAGCCTTGCGCGACATAACCGACAGCGAACTCGTCGGAGACCGAATTGGATGGATGCATATCAAGCAAATGGGTCCACCGGCTGGCAACAATACCGGTTTCCTCACGCAGCTCTCTGTGAGCTACGTCTATTACGTTCTCATGAGGCATGCCGCCGCCTTCAGGTATTTCCCAAGTGTATTGGTCGAGTGTATAGCGGTGTTGACCGACCAGCCACGTATTGCCGTGTTCATCAATGGGCACCACCGCTACTGCGGTGTGTTTGAAATGCACCAAACCATAGATTCCGTCGTTGCCGGTTGGTGCAGTCACCTCACGGTGACTCACTGTAATCCACGGATTGTCATACACCTCTTTTATCGAGTGTGTTTTCCAGGTGTTTTTATCGGAGTTGCTCACTAAGATTGCTTAAAGACGAAAAAGGAAGCCAAGTTTAGCGTACTTGCAGGCTTTACTTTTGTAGTTCTTGCATGGCTTTTGCGCCTTCAAGCACAGCCGCATAGACGGTGAGACACCGCACCACAACGGCGCGCGATTAATTTTGTCTATGTCGACCGCTTTCAAAGTCGTCATGCTTGTGTTTCAACTTGTAAAACCTTCGTGGTTCAGCCTGCATTGTAAAATACGGCCAATAGCACAACCAGTAGCAATGACAGTCCCATGCCATAATTTATTCGCCGCTGTACGTGCTGCGGTAAATCCATTCGCTTAAGCGCAAGCCCTGCGAATAACCACAGAACGTGGATTGGAATCCAGACAATGCTGATCAGCAAGAATTTCCAGATGACTTCCGTGGTTGCGGAAATTTGTGCGAATGGAAACCCGGCAAACAAAGTGGTGTTTACCACGTAAGCTTTCGGATTAATCAATTGCAGCAAAACACCGTCAACCGCATTGGGTGTTGACTGTTTTTTTATAAAAGCGATGTTGGTCCCGCCAAAGGCTATACGGGCGGCGAGGTAGGCTAAGTAGGCAACCGATGCGTAAAGCAGTACCGGACGAACCAATGGATGAGCCAGCATTAAACCTGCAAGGCCACTAACCACTGTCAGTGCCACAAGGTTAGTGCCGATAAACAAACCGAATAAATAATGATAGGCAGGTCGTGCGCCAAAAGCTGCACTGACACCAGCTACCGACAAGACGCCGGGTCCGGGCGTAATAAGGAGAAAAAAAACAGCGCTTAAAAAAATTAACATAACCGAAAATACATTAATGCTTCCGGCTTTGATTCACAAGCTAAAAGCTGGTACCCAGAACGTTGGTCCAGTACTGGCGGTATTGAGCAGTATCGTCTTCAACACAGACAACTGCAGTCTCTTTGAACTTTGGGTTCATTAAATTAGCGCAATGCCCTGGGCTATCGAGCCATGCCTGAACAACTAACTCGGTTGTTTGTTGCCCTGCGGCAATGTTCTCGCCAAGGGAGCGCCAGTCATATTGTTGGGTGTCTGCCCGTTGTGACACTGTGGAGCCATCACTACCATCATGTGAGAAGAAATTGTTTTGACTCATGTCCAGTGAATGCGCTTGTGCTGCATCTTGTAATTTGGTATTCCATGTCAGAGCGGTTGTAGCTTCAAAAAGCACACCGCCACACATGCGCTCAACGGCTCGCGCCTTGTTGATCAGTTGTAGTGTGCTTGTTTGAATGTCAGCTTGTGATGCCGTGCAGGCGACAGTGACCAGTGGTTCGGGAGAATCGGTACTTGTCTCTTCTTGTGGTTGTTCTGGTTCAGCTTCCGAATCAGTGGGATGTACAGTTGGCTCAGGTGGTGCCTCATCTGTTGATTGCTCCGTTGCTTCCGCGTCGCCAGAGGTGTCTGTAGTTTCTGCAGCATCACCGTTTGTCTCGTTTGAGGTTTCCTCTACGACAATTATTTCTGGTTCTACCGGAATACCGGTGTCGACCACTGTAATGCCGTCCGAATCACCATCGGGAAGTGTATTGGTATTGATTAGTGTCTGTGTTTCGGATTCGGGCAAAGTCACGACTTCAGGCAGTTCTGCTGGTATCGCTTGCGTTTCAGTTTGCGTAGCTTGCTCTGCAGTGGCTGATATGCCGGTGGTAATGCTCTCGGTGTCTGTCGTGACTTGTAGTGTGGGTGCACTTGGTCCTGGTGTGGGGGTTGTTATTTGGGGTTGTGCCTGTGTTGCCTGTGCTACTTCGGGTGGGTTGGATGCGCTGTTTTGATCGCCACTGCCTGCTCCACAGGATGTGAGCAAGACTGTCGAAAAAACCACGCTGGCCAGCTTTTGTGTGGTTTGCATGTTATTTGCTTGCATTGTCTGGATGTACTTCTGCAACTCGCGAAATAGCCCTGTATGTATCGGCCGATTTTCGATGAATTCAGTTGAAATTGGCGTTAACTTACGTGCCGGGCCACAGGTTTTGGCAGCCAATATGTGACTGAGGTGGCAAAATGGGATTTTGTTTAGAATCTTGTCGTCGACTCGACGCTATCGTCGGTGCTGTTTTTTTCATGCGATAGTAAGTTAGCGAGGTTGGTATGCCCTTTCGTTCGCTGACAGGATTGCATTAACAATTCGTGGGTTTTAGGTATTTTTTAAGATATTTGCGTGTTTTAGATTTTTGTGTGGAAGAACGATGAACAGTTTAATCAGAAAACCATTTCAGCTTGTCGCCGGGTTCATCTCGCTGGTTGTATTAGCTGGGTGCGCGGCTGGTCCGGTATACGAGCGAGCGCCCAGCATCCCAATCAATATGATTCCTGCAAATGATGAAAATGTCGTTGCAAATACCGAAACTATTTTTGTATGGCAGGAAAGTGATGAAGCCGAGTACTACGAGTTTCATATTTTTGATCGCAGCACCGGCGACATTCAAAAGTATTATCAGCGTAATATCTTGCCCAGAAACGTTTGTTCCGATGGTCGATGCAGTATCACACTCAATGTGTCTCTTCCAAGTATGAAAGATCACGCCTGGCGTGTCCGCGCAGGCAACTATGCAGGTTTATCTAACTGGACGCGGCACCGATTCAGCATGGTGGATAGTAGTACAAGCAGTGAACTAGGTGCACCAAGAGAACCAGCTGTCATACAGCCGACAAATGCAGCTGAGGTTAAAGCAGGGTCTTTAGTTGATTTTATATGGCGCCCGATTCCCGATGCAACAGGCTATGATTTTCATTTGTTTGATGGCGTAAATTCGGAGATGACTGACTCTCTTACTAACTTACCAGCCACAACCGTATGTCAGGGTAATGAGCTGTGTCAGCTTACCCGTACCGTAAACTTGCAAGCGGGTATCGGCCATGCATGGCGAGTGCGTGCAGTTAATCGCTTCGGCCGCTCTACCTGGACACGGAACGTTTTTTCCGTTACACCTTAGTTTCGTTTTCACCGACTTCTTTGCTAACGTTACTGCCGACTTGTTCGCCAGTACGTTGCCAGCTTATCGTTCCCGCCAATAGTTGGTTGGCTACAATCGATACCAAACAGTATCCCAAAAAATAATAAAAGCCGGCTCCCAGTTCCGATTCAAAGTCCACCAGGCCGCGACTTTCTCTGAAACCGTTGGCCGCCAGATAGGCCACGAAGATGGCCACAACAAACACATCTACCATTGACCACTTACTGGTCACGGCGCTGAGCCATAAAAATCGTTGTTTTAATATGTCGCGTAGCGGCAGGTGAGCTGCAATGAGCAGCAGTGCTTTGATCAGCGGTATGCCGACACTGAATAACAGAATTAAAACCGCTACAGGCACATGGTTGTTGGAATAGAGCTCATTGGCTGTGCCCAGAATGCTATTGGTTTTGCTGAACGCCGGCACGGTTCCAGACATTTCGACGCTATCGATTAGTGGGTCAACCAAGTCTTTGAATAAGCCTGGTATGTCCTTACTGTTTCTGAACATGTCCTGACCAATGCTGACAAGTTTTGATTTTTCCACAGTGCCCGATACACTGAGCATGGGTTGGGTTAAACCGGGTATCAGCAAGCCATAAGCGCACAAGAGCAGGACAAACCCTATCGTTTTTCGAATGTTCATAGTGTCTTGGTTATGGCGTGGCCACAGGTGGACGCTCAATTGCAGGTGTACCCGGAGTGAGCATTATAACGACTTGAGGTTTTCAACCATGAAACTGTGGACAATACTCGTATGCTTAATGGTATGTGGGTGTGGCGGCGCCCAATTACAAGCCCTGAGTTCAGATGATGTCATCGTGGCCTTTGGCGATAGCCTCACGGCAGGAAAAGGCGTATCACAGGAACACGCCTATCCAGCCATGCTAAGCGAGATTACCGGCAAGAAAGTGGTCAATGCTGGCGTTTCGGGTGAGACCACCGCGGAAGGTCTGGAGCGCATTGCCACTGTGTTGGATGAGGAAGCTCCCGCCTTATTGATTTTGTTTGAAGGTGGCAATGATATTTTGCGTAATCAGGATTTATCTAAAACCGAGTCGAATCTGGATGCCATGATAGTCATGGCCAAAGAGCGAGGTATTCAAATTGCTCTGGTTGGCTTGCCGCGTAAACAGCTTTTTTCGAGCACGGCCCAATTTTATAGTGACTTAGCAGAATCTCACGATTTACCCATTGAAGATGAAATCGTTGCATCCTTGTTGCGTCAGCCGACTATGAAATCCGACAGTGTGCACTTTAATAGAACCGGATATCGTGCACTGGCACAAGCCATTGCCGATATGTTAGAGAAGGCTGGTGCTTTATAAAAAGGCGGCGCTTTTTAGCACCCGTTTAACGAATACGCTTACGAAGTTTACTTAGCTTAAGCTTGCCTTTTTTTGCAAAATCAGTGTGCGTTGTTGCTGAGTGAGCCGAGTCCATTTTGGCTCGTGCGACCCGAATCATTTCGTCTGTCACTGTTTGTCTGGCGGCAAGACGTTCACGTAGCATAGCCAATGTGTAGTCACCGTCCGGCTGTTCTCCAGGCGGGTTGGCCCGTGGTGTGTCCATGGGATAATCTGTTGGTTTGATCATGCGGTTTACAGCTTACTCTGAAGGTCTAAATTCTTATTGCACCGGCTGGTGCGCTATGCTCTTGAACATCCAGCATAAAAACATGCTTTAAGGTTCCACGCCACAAAACAGGTGCCAGCCAGTTCACAGAACCGATATTAGTTTTCGTTTTGCAGCATCGGTGTCGAGCCACTTGTGCCTGAAGACATGCAAACGTGAGGCCACGAGCTGGATTTGATAGCGAGGAGAGCAACATAGACATCACGGCTTCAAGGAAGCAATACAGTCGCGCATTAAGTGTTATCGCGGCCGGTATATTGTGGGTATTGCCAAATGAGGTTTTTGCCTGCAGTTGTGCGCCTGGCTCAGTCAGCGAGCGACTGGCCAACTCGGATTTTGTGTTTACCGGTTACATAAGTACCGAGCCCAGGCGGCAAGTGGGCAGGTCGGTTGTCTATACGTTTAATCAACTCGACATACTAAAAGGTGACTCCAGGGCCACCGTGGATATCACTTTAGACAGTATGAATGAGAGTATGTGTGGGTATACGTTCGCGCCTGATGTTAAGTATCGGGTTTATGCCAGCGAACAAAACGGCGACCTTCACTCCAGCCTTTGTTCGCTCGAGCTTGTGCCAGTCGGCGTGAAAGCAGTACCGCTTGAAGAAAGCCTGAAAAATAATAATATCGAGTACCGGCTCAATACCAGCCCCGAAATTAAATCAGTAACAGGTGCGTTGATACAAGCTGGTTGCGAGGTGTTGTATCAAAGCACGGGTATGCTAAATTGCTTTAGGGAAACCGATGCCAGTCCGCTCGTTTGCAAAGGCCATTACACATCCGTATTCGCAGCAGTTGATGGCAGTTACGATCAGCATTATCATACAATTGTATGGAATAGACGCACAGATGAATTGCAAGTAACCGGTTATTCAGGTTTGCCGATTATGCCAACCGAGTGTTCCTATGGTATGGATGGAGAGCTTAGGCATAAAACTGGTGGCGCCAGGCAATAAATACCATCTGCCTTAAAATAAATTGATGTTATCGGTTAAATTATTTGCATTAAACTCAGTTATCTTATCGTCATTCATGTGTTGACTGTTCATCCTATGTTTATTCAACCCATGTTCATTCAACCTGTGTTCAATCAACCCATGTTTATTCATCTCTAAGTTGTCTGGCAATTTTTGACTGACTCAATCGCCATGCTGGATACAATCCTGCCAACAGTGCCGCTGAACACGAAAGTAAAAAAGTGGATGAAATAGTGCCGCTTGGAATGAAGCTATCCATGCTCCAGCCAAAAGAGCGTAAATTAATAATGTGTATCAGAATTTTTGCCATCATCCAACCCAACGGAATAGCCAGAGTGCCTGCAAGCAACCCCATCCACAAGGTTTGAGCGGTTATCAAAGATAGCAGTTGTCTGCGCGAAGACCCCGTCGCACGCAGTACGGCAAATTCTCGTGCACGTTCTAAGTTAAGTGCCAGTAATGCGCTAAATATACCGACAAAGGCCACCCCTACGGTAAGCCATCGCAACACGCGTGTTACTTCGAATGTTCTGTCAAAAATGGCGAGTGAGTTTTCGTGAATGTCACTATTGGCCTGTACGTGCAATGCCTGATTGGTTTTGCTGAGTTGTATTCGTAAGTGTTCTGTGGCGGTGGACTTGTCGATATTGTCTTGATAAATAATACCAATGGTAGAGTCTGCGCGATTACGCCAGTAAGCGTTGTACGTATCGCGATGTAATGTCATTTGACCGTGGCTGGAGGTGTAGTCCCGGACAACACCAGCGACGTTAAATGTCTGATCACCTTCAAGCTCGGTGAACAGTCTTAGGTTGTCCCCAGGACTCAACTGGTATTTGGTTGCCAGAGGTTCGCTTATCAGCACTCCTTGTTCAGACACAAATTGATGCCAGGCAAGCTCTGGATTATCACTAATAAATGTGATGCCGATAGGTTGATTATTATGTGGCGTCAGTGCCAGTGTGTCGAATTCGCCGATGTTGCTTTGGGTTTTAAATTTTAGCCCGCGACTGATAGATCGAATACCGTCGGTTTGTTGGACCGTTTTTAAGATAACGTCATCCAAAGCGGCGTCGTTGCGAGTGACCACTGTTGCTGGCACGGATAAGTACACATCGCTTCGTAATGTATTTCCAAGCCAGGTATCCACAGAGCCACGAAAACTGCCAATCATTACATCCACGCCGAACGTTGCAGACACCGCCACGGTTAAAGCGGCAATGGCAAGACCGGTTCGGCTGATATTGCGCTCAACACTGCCAGCCGCCATGGAGGCTACCGGAGACAAACCAGATAACGCTTGCTTCAGCCACCTTGATGTGTGGAAACTAAAGAACGGCAACATTAATCCGTATCCAACAATGAGCAGCATCAGCGCTATAAAACCTAATAACAACGATTGCGATGGCGTTGTTGCTAGTGCCAGGCCCAATAACAAAATAACAAGGCCGAGGCTTGCCAGTGCAGGGAGCACGGCGCGGGTTTTTTGTTCTGTTGCAGAGCGTTGATGTGCCTGCACCGGATTGGTCTGGGCTGCATCCAGCGCACTGACGCTGGCGGCGATAACGCTGCAGGTAATACCGAGTAGAAGGCCACCGAAAAACAACCAGGGCGTGAACCAGATTTCCTGTACATGCAGCACAAAATACAAATCGTTGATGGTTTGTGTGGTGAGCTTTATTAACTGCTGCCCAAGAAGCAATCCGAGCAGAACGCCGATCGTTGAGCCTATTAAACTAATTAGCACAGCTTCTATCAATATGGATGCAAACAACAAGGGGCTGCTAATACCAATGGTGCGTTTAACCGCAAACAATTCTCGACGCTGTAAGACCGTGAAACTCATGGTGTTGTGAATCAGGAACGCGCCAACTAATAAAGACAGCAAGCTCATCGCGGTTAAATTGATTTGAAACCCGCGTGTCATAGCCAGCATGGTTTGTGTGCGTGAGGCTGCATTGTTCAGCTTTAATGTGTCAGGTAGTGTGTCGCGAATGGTTTGCGCCATTGAATCATCAGCGATGATGTCAATGCGATCTATCTTGTCGCCGCGTTCGAGTAAGCCCTGAACTAAAGCGATATCGCCAATCAGCAAGCCTTCATTGGCTGCCGGATTGTCTGATGCCAGGCTGCCTGTTAAATGAGTATCAACAAATCGATTGCTGGTTCGTAGTTGCAGCTTATCGCCAGCAGTTAAAGCCAGCCGTGTAGCCGACGCTTCACTCATAATGAGCCCGGCTGCAGGGTTTGACGCATTAGATTGTGAGTCGGCTTTAAACAGGTTGTTTAATAAGCTGTTGCTACTTGGAGCGCTATTAACACCGAGTCTTGCAAACGGCAGTTCTGCAAAAGGATCAATGCCTATAAGCGAGAACACATCGTTACCCAGCAGTACATGGCCTTCTACAACAGGTGTTGCTTGCAGAGTTGGAAATTGCGAGCGCAGCTGCGTATAGAATCGTTGGTCAATTCCTTGCGCGCCGACAATATGATGGCTTGTGCGTCCATACAGTGCTTCAGTGGACAATGCGAAAGCACGCTTTGAGCTGTTGTTGGTGATAAACACCGCTGTCACAATGCACACACCCAGTATAATACCAACTACAGCCAGTAGCAGTTGCAGCGGGTGTTGTCTGTAAAAGCGTAAACTCGAACGCAGTAGAATCTGTGCTACCACGCAAGACTTCCATCGGCGTGCGAAGCTTGCGCTGGTGCCAACTGACCGCCACTCATAATAAAAGTGCGATCAGCAATGGCGGCAACTTCCAGGCTGTGAGTAACCAGCACCAGTGAAGACCCTTGCTCGGAAATTAGTGATTGCAACAGACCTAAAATAATGCGGCCACTATTGGCGTCTAAATTTCCGGTCGGTTCGTCTGCCAGTACCAATGCCGGTTTATGTATCAGTGCTCGAGCAATGGCCACGCGTTGTTGTTCTCCACCTGAAAGCACATCGGAGTAGTCATCACCTCGACCGTCCAAACCTACAGCATCAAGCAAAGGTAACAGCTGCTTAACCCGGTCTTTGGTGTTAACGCCTGCCAGTGCCAAAGGCAAAGTGATATTGTCTGCTACGTTCAAGGTGGGTATCAAATTAAACGCCTGATAGATGAACCCGATGTTGGCGCGTCTTAGAGTAGTGAGTTTTGCATCATTAAGTGTGTGCAGGTGTTGACCCAGCACTTGAACGCTACCGTCTTGCACCGGCTCTAGTCCGCCAATGATATTAAGCAGTGTTGATTTGCCTGAGCCACTTCGACCCACTATCGCCACTGCCTCTTGCTGCTCCACAGTGAGTGAGAGCGAATCGATGATGTGGCGTGGCTGGCTTTTACGGTTGTAGGTGTGACTTAAGTTCTCGACTTTTATTGCCAGAAAAGATGCTGGCCCATTTTCCGAATCAGTAGCCGGGCTGGTTGCCGAGGCCATATCATGGACTGACTTGTTACTCACGCCTGATTAGTTTGTTCGGCTGCGCTCTGGCTGAACCGCTTTAGCGATTCCCACAAAGCTGCTGCGCCGGGTTTACCCAGAATTTTTACCAGATGCTTTGGGTGGACATACGCCAAATCGTGCAGATGGTTGGCGTGGTAGCGCATCGTTAATGGCTCGATACCCTCTTGAGGAACACAGGCATGCAAATCTGTGGATAAATACTGTATGTGCCAACCCACTCGTTGGTAAAAAGCCAATGTCCCTTCGCATCGGGCAATGGCAATGCCTTGAAGTGGTGCAATGAGGTTTGTAAAGAAAACACCGGGCATGACTTCTGAATTAAAATCAACGTTTTCTATGACAGCGGGTTTAACTCGGCCGATACTGGTAAAGATATCTGTTTTTAGTCTCAGTTCCAGTGCGTCTGGCGACTCGGCACAAATCAGTTCCGCAGTGCGGCGGATGGGGTCGTGAACCTCGGTATTCATAACATGCTTCGCGATAATGAAATTCTGGAGTGACATTCAAAATAAGCTTTTATGACACGCTTATGTTATTTGTGCATCTGACACTGGAGCCATGCACCAATGTGGTCAAACTAAAATGTGGTCAAAATCATTGTTCTTAAATAAAACGCCCTCCGTCCCTACTAATTGGGGGCGGTGACGTGGACAATATAACCCGATATACAGGCTTGCAACAAAAATTGCACTGGGCGGTCGTGGTGCTAGTAGCATTACAGTATTTGCTGCAGCGGCTGGTGAAATCGGCCATGTCGCACGAGCACGATGGGATGGATTTGGGGGTGGTAGAGTTTTTGGTTATCACCGTGCATACCTGGGGAGGTGCGGCGGTTGGCGCAATCATGGTTTATCGTTTGTATTTGCGCATACAAAGACCTGTTCCTGTGGGTGCAGGTCTGTTGCGTGGAACCTGGCTGGGCGTGGCGCAGGCGATGCATTGGTTGTTTTACGCCGTGCTATTTTTTATGGCCGCCACAGGCATTCTGCATTACTACTTTGGGCTGCATTCGGTGGCTCAATGGCATAAATGGGGAGAATGGCTGCTGTTGGCGCTTATTGTGCTGCACTCGGCGGCAGCTCTGGTGCATCACGTCTATAAAAAAGACGCCACCTTGCGCCAAATGTGGGGAAGCAGGCCTCCACACTGATATAATAGGCGGGATTCAGTAGGCACGTTCATAAGGTGCAGTTGAATTGCCCATTTGGCATGACCGATTTTAAACTTTTTAGACTTTTAAGTTGCTTAGATCTATGGCGCTCGGGGCGCCTGTAGGAGAAGACAGTAATGAGTTCGACCGAAACCAACGATGCAGGCTTGTTCAAAATGATGGGGTTTGTCATGTTGGCCCTCACTGGATTCACGCTCACGTGCATGCTCTTGGCCCGCATTTTAGGAAGCCAGGGAGTTGACCCGACTGACACAGTTATGCGTAACGCTCTTGTTGAGCGTATTGCACCTGTGGGTAGAGTCCGCACAGCAGCCATGGTCGAAGCGGCTGGAGGCGACGCGGCAGAACCTGTGGTGGTGGCCGATCTGAGCGGTGAAGAGCTGTACAACGGCGGCTGTGCTGCTTGTCACGCTTCGGGTGTTGCGAATGCGCCAATGCTAGGCGATACGGATGCGTGGGCCTCACGTAATTCCCTGGGTCTTGAGGCGCTTGTTGCCAGTGTGGTTAACGGCAAAGGTGCCATGCCTGCGCGCGGTGGTAGCACTTACTCCGATGAAGAAATCGAACGAGCAGTTAAGCATCTAACGGGGCTTTAAGTCCAAAATACCCGATCAAAACAGACATTAGCGATGGCTGATATTGTGTCAGCTTAAGCGTTGCAGTAGATGTATTGGCGAGGCCAGTCGGCCTCGTTGTTCGTGAGTCCTCGTTTTGATCAACTTTTAGTCAACGTGGTATCTGTTCTATGCAGCAATTAATTGAATTTAGTAGTAACCATGCACTGCTCGTTCTGGCATTCATCGCTGTGTTAGGCATGCTTATTTACACTGAGTACTTGCGATTCTTCTCTGGCATCCCCAATTTGTCTCCATACGCTGCAACGCAGCTTCTCAATGATAATGAGGCCGTTTTTGTGGACGTGCGTGAAGAAAAGGAATTTAAAGCCGGTCATATAAAAGGTGCTCGGAACATTCCGGTTAATCAGCTCGACAAGCATCTTCATGAAATCGAAAAGTACAAAGAGAAAGACGTGGTTGTGTATTGCGAATCCGGCATGCGCGCATCACGGGTAACCGGAAAATTAAAGAAACAAGGCTTTACCAAACTCAGTTCAATTGCGGGTGGCCTGGCCGGTTGGGAAAAAGCCAACTTGCCATTGGTGTCGAAGTAAATTAATGGGGACGGAGGGATTTATTATTGTCCACACGCAAGTTGTGGACAATAATAAATCCCTCCGTCCCCATTAATTCCATTGCGGAAGCGGCGGCCTAGAACTAAAGATGGATGTGCCACTCATAAGATTGGGTATAAAAAAGAACACAGGTAGCAAGGCAATGGCAAAAGAAATCATCATGTACGCGTCCGGTCTGTGCGGTTTTTGCCACGCGGCTAAGCGATTGCTGGACAAGAAAGGCTGGGAATACGAAACACGATCGGTTGATGGTAACCCTGAGCTGCGTGCAGAGTCTCAAAAACTCAGCGGGCGCACGTCAGTACCTCAAATTTTTATCGGTGATACTCATGTGGGTGGCTTTGATGATTTATCGGAAATGGAAGAAAGCGGTGAGCTTGATAAGCTTTATGAGTCTTAAATCGTCATAAACTTTTTTTGTAAATCAGAACTAACCAAAAGAATTTAACTAAAACGGATATGCGTTCGAATGGCTGACAACGAGAACGAAACAAATAAAGAAGCTGCGGCTACAGATCAGGCTGCGGCTGCTAATACGGAAGGGCAGCTGTTCAAGATTCAGCGAATCTATCTTAAAGATGTGTCGTATGAGTCGCCACAAACACCAGCTGTATTTGTTAGCAACACCAATTGGCAGCCTCAGGTGTCATTACACTTGAACACTGAGAGCACGAAGCTTGAAAACGATTTATACGAGAGTGTATTGACTGTTACTGCAACCGTTAAACTAGGCGAAGAGACGGCATATTTAACTGAAGTTAAGCAGGCTGGTTTATTTTTGGTCAAAGGCTTCCCTGATGAACGCATGGGCCCTATGCTTGGTAGTTTTTGTCCGAACCTTTTGTTTCCGTTTGCGCGTGAAGCCATTGGCTCGTTGGTGCAAAAAGGCGGCTTCCCTCAGCTGTTGTTAGACCCGGTAAATTTTGATGCGCTTTATGCTCAGCATGTTGAACAAAGCCGGCAAAATGCTCCGGCCCCGGAAACACAGCAGTAGTAAAAAATACCAGTAGCTAGTTGCGCCTGAGCCTGTTGCAGCAGTTGCTTCACCGAGCTCGGGTTCCGGTTCTGCCGATGAATCTAGTGAGTTTGTCGTTGAGGCCTCTGCTGTAGGTGTATCCGTTGTTGGTGAGTTGGGTATTGCGGCGTCAGTTTCGATCTCGGCTTCGGTTTGTTCATCTTTCACACGCGACACAACAACTACCCAGTCTTCCTGAGCATCAGAGGGTGCCGTACCCAAACTCAACTGTGGCCCTTCAGCGGTATTAATTTGTGCATCGAATACGCCGGTGCGTGGGTTAAACCACTCAATGTTGTATTGACCAGCGCTCGTGTTTAAAGTCGGTCCAACGTTGCCCTGGTTTAAATATACCGCATAGGTTTCACCGGGTTTCGCAAATACTTGATCGTTGTTGTCGGCGCCGATCAACGCCTCGTCGAGTGGTTCCATTTCCCAAAAGGGCAGTCGTTGTTCCATTAGGGTGCGAGCAAAACGCATGTAGCGAAACATAGGCTCATGAATACGAAAATTTTCGGTGCGAATATCTGCACCCTGAAAACCGAAATACCATTCGATATTCCCACCACTGAAGTAAACGGGATACAGCACATCGCGACGTAATTTCTCGGCATTGTTTACAGTCAAGCCAGTATTGCCGGGCCCGACCTCGTCCATATCGATAACCCACGGAACCCCGGCTGCAGCGGTACGCTCCCTCCAGTGTTCGGTAAATTCGTCAGCGTTTTCTGGGTGAAATTGAATTGATGATGCGCTAAAGAGTGCATTTCCGATTAAGTTTTTATAAGCCTTTTCTGGACCATCCACAAAAGAGTGTACAGCGATAGGGTGTTCGGCCCAATCAAATCCGCGGACCGATTGTGCGAACGCAATGTGTTTTTGGTCACCATAGCGGCTCTCTTCGCTGATGTTCCACTTCAGCGCATTTAAGTAGGTGAAGCGGGCTACCATTTCGCGATAAAATAATTTGCGTTCAACTCCTAATTCACCACCGTCAAGCCAGGCTTGGTTTTCGGCTTCTTGTTCTGCAAGCACAAAATGTGCGGCTATGCCTTTGCGTTGCATATGCTCCAGCACAGTGTTCCACTGTCGCAGTTTTGATACATCATAGTGAGTGTTGTCGTATTGGCTGCCGGATGCGCCAAGAAACGGGTAAGTGTCGCGTCCGTCGCCACCCAGGTTCATCAGCAAAAAATACATGGAGTTCACGCCCTGACTGGCCAGATAGTTAACCGCACCGATAATGCCTTTACTGTCTTCACCTGTTGTGTCAGAACTGAATAAGGGGTCGCCTGTTTCCCAGTCAGATACGTGTTCGGTGTAGTGATGCAAACCCAGTGGCATGAACGCTTCGCCAACGCCACCGGGTTGGTTGACCGTATTATCAAAACCACTGTAGCCGAAAAAGTTTTCTGGGCTATCCACACCACCTTTAATCCAGTAAGGTCCGTTCGAGAATTTAAGATAATGCTCTCCAACATAAGAGAGTCGACCAAAACGTTCGAAGCCTTTTGCATTTTCACTGGCAACAACATTTATTGAACCTGTTTGTTCAGTAGTCAGTGTTTCCAAGCCAGTGGATTGCTCTTGAATTGCAGCGCTCTGTCCTTTAAAAAGCTGAGCACTGTATTGCCATGTACCTGTTTCATCAGCGCTGAATCGTGCACGCCAAACATTGCCCGTACCGTTGCCTTGTCCATCACCCGCAAAAAAACCTGGCACGCTGATTCGCTTACCGGAAGGTGAGGTTAATGTGAGCTCGTAACGGATATCCAGAAACGGATTTGGGTTGTCGTCAGTTTCATTGGCCTGTGGACCGGTGATGTCTATTTCAATGGCCTGATACGCTAGTGTTGGCTCAGAAACTGTGGCCGCAAGTGCGTTAGCTGCGCACAGCTTCGTCAATAAAACCGCTGCTGCGATTAGGCGAAAAAGCGTTCGATTTGAATAAGGCGTCATAGGGTGTCACCTGCAAGATAGGGGCATTTGATGGCCAGCTGTAATTAAGACGGTGCGCGAATTGGGTGTCAGTACCTGTATCGGACCGCGTTGATGCAGTCTGAAGCTATTTGAATGTCGCTTTGGAAAGAAAAAATCATCAATTGCGACTTTATGACCGGTTTTGCATTTGGTCAAATTGAGCGGAGAGCCTTAATAAACGCAGGGAAACGGGAATTCGTTAACGTGCAACTACCTATTTGGATAGATCAATATAATGTATACAGTGCAGTTATCTGTGCTAATTTTGATTGTGGAGTTTGTTTTATTCTGTTCAAGACTTCGGCGCCTCTTCAGCGGTCGACTTTCAAACAGTTGAGCGCAGCTGATGGGCTTGTAAATCGATTAACTGGCGGTTGTTGGTGCCAGTTGTGGAATTTGTATTTCATAACTACGTTCGACAATGGGCCTTTGCAATGATTCTTCAAGATAAAAACGGATTTGTATTTCCTGACTTTCGACTCTCCTCTCTCCCAACTGGTGCGGTAAAACAGTTGGTCAACAAGCTGGGTGGCCGTATCGTAAATGGCGCGTATGCCGTTGGTGAGAACATGCCAATGGAGCCAGAGCTGGTTGCCGAGCATGGTGTCTCGCGTACAGTAGTGCGAGAAGCCATAAAAGTGCTCTCTGGAAAAGGCTTGGTGAGAACAGCCCGTCGTTACGGCACGCATGTTTGTGACGTTGATGAATGGAATTTGCTGGACCCGGACGTTATCAGTTGGCACGAACCTGATTCACCCATGGCGCAACGCATTTTTGCCGATGCCACACAATTCAGATTGTTAATAGAACCAAGGGCCGCAAGGCTTGCGGCAGCGAATGCAAACAGAACTCAGTGCGAATTACTGAAGATGTCTGCCGACGCAATAGCGCTTGAGAAAACCTTGAGCGACGATCGAATGGCTGCAGACTTTGCGTTTCACGCAACGATACTGGATGCATCAGGAAGCATGATGCTACGGCAGTTTCGTGGTTTTTTGAATGCGATCTCAAAGTTCTCTTATTCCACCGGTTCTATCAGTATGCCAAACAGTCGCTCTGACACCCTGGTACATGCAGAAGTCGCCAAAGCCATCATGGAACAGCAGCCGGGCCGGGCAGAAGAGCTAATGTATCGAGTGCTCGACGCCGAGGCCAACACCGCGTCCTCAGCCCAGCCATCTACCGGCACCTACGCTTAAAAAATAAAGGGGACGGAGGGATTTAATTATGTCCACACGGTACGTGTGGACATAATTAAATCCCTCCGTCCCCTTTAATCTGCCCTTTAATCTGCCCTTTAATCTGCCCTTTAATCTGCCCTTTAATCTGTCGCCTTATATTATTTAAAACCGTTTTGACGCCAGGCTTCGAATGCCACTATCGCGACCGCATTCGACAAGTTCAGGCTGCGGCTGCCTTGTTTCATGGGGATACGCAGGCGATGAGCGACACGTGGGTCTTGCAGCACCTCGTCAGGTAATCCTCTGGTTTCCGGGCCAAACAGCAACACGTCGTTGGGTTGAAAGTGTTGCTCTGCGTAGTTGCTGGAGCCTTTTGTAGTGCAAGCGAAAACCCGACCCTCACAGCGTAAAATTACCGCCAAACATGCGTCCAGATCAGGGTGAATTTGCATCGTTGCTGCTTCATGATAGTCCAGGCCAGCGCGCCTGAAAGCCTTCTCTGATACCGAAAATCCCAGTGGCTCGATCAAATGCAGGTTAAAACCTGTATTGGCGCACAGTCTTATCAGATTGCCAGTATTAGGTGGAATTTCCGGTTCGTAAAGCACAAGATGGAACATGTGGCGGTAAATTGTCACTTATAGTGGCGAAGGCCGCTCGTTTGATGCGAGTCTGACCGGTATCAACCTCTTAAAGTAAGAGGTACGTATCACAGCACTTGCCGATATGCGGCATGCAAACTACCTTTATTATAGCTGCCGGTTGTAAGTGGCATTCTCATTGCTGAATTTACTACACCAACTGGTGAGTAAATGAGCGGGAATTGTTGGATATGAGTATCAATGAACAGAGCGTAAGTGCTGAAAAAAGGCACTACTACTCTTCATCACAAGGGCCTTTCCACAACGCCAATAACATCTTAATGTTTTTTGGTGGTGGCGGACGTGCGGACATGGTCGAGACCATGATTCGTTCCTTGCGCCTTGGCGACACTTTGCTCACGGTCTGCGGAGAGCGTGGCAGTGGTAAAACAATGGTGAGTCTGGTTTTAGCTGATCGCTTGAAGCATCGCTATAATATTATCCGCTTCGATTTGCCGCATGTCTCAACCGCCTTGATGTTGCGTCACTTGTTAATCGAAATTTGTCCACAGCACGCCGATCTAATCACAGCAGATCAAGCGACTGATGGTGCGTCCAGAGAATTAATCAATAAGGGAATGAGTTATCTGGTATCGGCGCTGCAAGGGAAAACACCAGGGGATAAGCCGTATCTGCTCACCATTGATTCGCAAGCTGACTTGAGTATTGATTGTAAGCAGCTGCTTGACGATCTTGTGGCAACTCAGCCAAACAACAGTCCGGGTATCCAGGTGGTTCTGTTTAAACGCACTGAGCTGAATGAGCAGCAAGGCAAATCAAGCACGTCAGTTGCAAATGGCGGCACTTTAATATCGGCAGAAGATCACTACTGGCTAAGACGTTTGACTTTAGCTGAAATCAGTGAATATCTACGTCACCATATGATGCTGTTTGATTTTAACCAGCGTGATGTGTTTACACGTGAAATGTCCTATTTTATTGCGGACCGGTCTGAAGGCGTATTCAGGTCCATTAATACACTGGCGCGAAATGCTTTTATGGTTGCCAGTCTTGAAGATGCCGAGCGTGTTTCCATGTCGCATTTGCTAGCCGCCGGCTTGCCAGCGCCGAGTGTTGTTGAAGATTCCCATGGTTTTTTATGGCGACATCGCAGCGCGGTAGTAGGTCTGCTAGGCTGCGGAGTATTATTTGGTATGGCACTTACAATTGCGTTGTTAAGATAGGTTTTGCTGCCGATCGCTGGAAGCCTGCTTGGGTTTGCAGAAGATTGTTTTGTAGAAATTATGTTATAAAATAGGTTGTATAGAAACTGTTTTATAGAGTTTCTCTTATAGACACTGTCTTATAGAAACTTGTTTCCTAGGGAAAATACCATTGCATTGATTCAAATCATCGGTGTAGACTGATGCAAAGCAGCAGGAGCTGCTTTTTCTCAAAGTTGTCTTTGCAACAAATGGAACTTGTTGATGCGCATGTTAGAACATGACTGTTTTTACTATCGTATTTCCCCCAAGAATCTATTGCATTCCGTCTGGGTCTGTAGTCGCACCTTAAACTTAATGCTCGTCATTTCAGTGTGCGCCATTTCTGCATGCACCGTTTCAGGCTGCAGCGCTTTTTCCAATCCCTTGGTTGCTCCTGTCGCTAAATCGCAGTCTAAAGCTGAATATAAAAAATTGATCCGGGCGCATGATATTGCTATGCCTGGAGCATCAGTGCCTCAGAACTCAGTGCCTCAGACCCTAGTGCCTCAGACCCCAGACCCTCAGACCTCAGTGTCTACGCAGCATGCGCTACAACAAGAATTATCCGATTGGCTTCAGATTAACCAACCGTTTGCATCCAGTGAAGTCACCCAGACCAAAGCGCAGTCTGAAGCCCAGACTAACAAAACAAACTCGGCATTACCGTCAATTTTGCCTCATGAAGCCAGCGATGAAAGCTTGTCTATGGCGGTAATCAATATACAGCTCATCGATACACCGGTTGACCAAGTGTTGCATGGCCTTACACACGATACCGGGCTCGCCTTAGTGCTGCATCAAAAAATCGAAGGTAACGTCACATTGCTGGCACGAAATCAGAGCCTTGCGACAGTGCTCACGCAATTATCCATGCAGGTACCACTGCACTGGCAAATAGATAATGGCGCTTTGCATTTGTGGGGCGATAAACCTTTTGTTAAAAGCTATGCGGTGGACTACCTGAATATGGACCGTTCCACTCGTAGCCGAGTAGGGTTGGCAACACAGGTTGGAACTATTAATGCCAGCGTAGAATCTGGCGGTGTGGGCTCGTCAAACAGCTCTCAAACGTCGCTGGAGAACAGTGCTGATCATCACTTCTGGGGTAGTCTGATTACCGACCTCGATGGCTTAGTTGGAAACGCCGGTCAGCCTCAGGCTCGCTACACCATCAATCGAGATGCCGGTATGGTCACACTGACAGCGTCCGCACCATTGCACAAAAGCCTGCAAAACTATCTGAATATGCTTAATGCTAATGCGCAACGTCAGGTTCTGATTGAGGCCACTGTTGTGGAGGTTGCCTTGTCCGAAAGTTTTGAAGCTGGTATCGATTGGCAACTAATGACTAATACGGCACAAGGTGTCAGTGCAGCGCAAATTCTGAGCGGGTCGCCAGCGGTCAATTCCGACAGTGTGTCTCGGATACCCGCACCAAACGGACTACTCAGTCTTGTGCAAAAAACTGATGTTGGCACCATAACCGGTACCTTGAACTTGCTTGAGCAATTTGGTGATGTACGCATCCTGTCTAAACCGAGAATCATTGCGTTAAACAATCAGACCTCGGTTTTAAAAGTGGTCGATAACCGTGTGTACTTTACCGTCAATGTTGAAAGAGCCCGATCTGAAACAAAAGACGAAATCATAACCGAAACTGAGATACACACTGTTCCCGTTGGCTTGGTCATGAACGTAACGCCTTATATCGATAAAGCCGGAGGCGTTATGCTAAACGTAAGACCGACGCTATCTCGCATATTAGGTTTTGTCGACGATCCAAACCCTGAACTTGCAGCGGCTGATGTCAGGAACAGCGTGCCTGAAATTCAGGTACGTGAAATGGAATCCATGCTGCATGTCCAAAGTGGTGAATTGGCCATCATTGGCGGCCTTATGCAAGAGACTCGCGATGACAGTGATCGGCAGCTGCCAGGTCTTGCCAATGTTCCGATATTGGGGGCGTTGTTTAAGCAACGACGCAAGCAGCGCAGACAGACAGAGCTGCTAATTGTACTAAAACCAACTGTTTTAGCTTCATAAGTACTTGCTAATGGATAAGCTATTAGAACAGTTGCAGCGTGATAATCTCATTACTGAAGATCAGGCTCGCGTTTTTCGAATTGAATCAGTGCGTAGCGCCAGGACTGTGCGCAGTGTATTGGCCGATGCCGACCTTTTCTCTGCAAGTACGCTCGATCAATATCATGGCGATACTATCGGCATCGAATTGAATGTTGAAGACTTCATACCTGATGCACAGGCGCTCGAATTAATTGAAGAAACCATAGCTCGACGATACAACGTATTGCCTGTCACATTCGATGCGGCAGTCCCAGTCCCAGTATTAGTACTAGCCCTTGATGACACCTCTAACCTGATCATCCGAGATCGGCTTAGAAGAGAAGTGCCTGATGGTATCCAGCTGGTTTACAGACGCTCGGAGGCAGCTGATATCAAGCGAATACTGGATAAATGCTACGGAGCTTGTCATTCCCTCAATGGTATTCTGTTGGAACTTGAACAGCAAATAACGACGCACCAGAGTCACAGTGAGTTCGATCATAAACCGGTGGTGCGACTGATCGATGCGATATTACAAGATGCAGTGACAAGACGTGCATCCGATATTCATTTGTCCCCCGAAGGCTTGCTGGTTTCAATACGTTATCGAATAGACGGTGTGCTCTACACAGTGTGTAGTTTGCATGCCTGTTATTGGCCGCCGATGCTGGTGCGAATCAAGGTGCTAAGTTGCATTGACATAGCTGAAACAAGACTACCGCAGGATGGGCATGTGACACGCACTATTCATGGCGAGCGTATCGACTTTCGTGTCGCCAGTTTTCCCATCCAGGGTGGTGAGAATCTGGTGCTCAGGGTGCTCGATCGCCGTCGTGGCATCCGCACGCTTTCTGCACTTTGTAACGATACTAAAATACAGAAAATGTTTTCAGAAATGCTTGCAAAGCCACATGGACTGGTGCTGGTATGCGGCCCGACCGGATCGGGTAAAACAACAACGCTTTACGCGATGTTGCAATCACTGGACGCAACTGCACTTAACATCATGACGCTGGAAGACCCTATTGAATATCCTATGCCCAACATACGGCAAACGCGCGTACAAGGTAGTGCGGCTTTGGATTTTGCTGATGGTGTAAAGGGTGTTTTGAGACAAGACCCCGATGTCATTTTGATTGGAGAGATTCGTGATGAGGGTAGCTGTGTGATGGCGTGTCGTGCTGCTATGACTGGCCATCTGATTCTCAGCTCCACTCATGCTGATAATTGTATAGGTGCCATTAATCGGCTAATGGAGCTCGGCGCGCAGCGCTCAGTTGTGGCCAATGTGCTGGCAGGTGTTGTTTCTCAGCGATTGGTCAGAAAGGTCTGTAGCCACTGTGTGTGTAATCAGCCTGCTTGCGGTGTTTGCGGTGGTGCCGGTTACAGTGGTCGCCTGGCATTGTTCGAATGTTTACCCATAAGCGATAAGTTTTCTGCTCTTTTGCATAAAAACGAGGCTACTGATTCACTGTTACAGCAGGCACGCATAGATGGAATGACATCGTTAGCTGATGAAGGCCAACAACACGTTCTTCGTGGGAACACAACCAGCGATGAAATTGGACGGGTACTGGGGTTCGCAGAGCCTGCCACTTAATAAACAAGAAGGAGCATTAACTATGCAAGGATTGCATTACCGAGCTATAGACGAACGTGGTCGAGTACATTTTGGATTTTCTTCAATCGAGAATCCTGCTGAATTAAGCTGGCAGTTACAGCAACGAGGCTGGCAACCCTTGCCTGTCTCTGGTTTGCAACGTGTGGCAAACGCGGTGGGGTTCGGTCCTCGCGCATCGCGTTGGACAAGATCAGACTCGGCTATATTCACACAGCAACTATCACAGCTCCTCGATGCCGGTGTGCCACTGCTTGAAGCACTTGAGGAGTTAATCAATATGGAAGACACGAGATCAACAAGATCAGCTTTATCAGAATTAAAAAGCCGTGTTGATCAAGGTGATAGTCTGTCCGATGCCATGAGCGCCTATCCGGGTTTGTTTGGACCTGAAGACATTGCAACCGTGCGAGCCGGGGAGGCCAGTGGTGAGCTCAGTCGGTGCTTGCGCCAACAAGCGGTTAATTTGCAATGGCAATCAGAATTGTCTGAAAAACTAAAAATCGTGTTGGCTTATCCGGTCTTTGCGTTGGTAAGCCTGGTGGCGGTGTTCCTGTTTTTACTGCTGTATCTGGTGCCTGCCATGTTGCCCTTGCTGGCAATGAGCCACACCCCACTGCCAGTTCACACTAAATGGTTAATCGAATTGTCTGAACTAATAAGACAATCGGGAGTGGTCGTGCTGTTTGCACTGTGCATCGTTGGTATTTTGTTTTTCACCTTGATGCGCTCCCGCTCGGCACTAAGGTGGCGCATTCAAACTCTTTTGCTTAATGGAGTATATGGGCGAATAACAACGCATTACTCATTGGCACGCTATGCACGGTCAACCAGCTTACTGTATGAATCAGGCGTCGAAATAACTGACGCCATGCGTATCAGTCAGAAACTGGTTGCCAACGCACTACTTAGAAAACAGTTGAGCACGGCTTGCCAGAAAGTGCTTTCCGGCGAGTCCATTGCCAATGCTATGCAGTCGCAGCCGGGCTTACCGCGAATGTTTGTGCAGATGATATCGGCAGGAGAGCGGGCGGGTGTTATAGATGTAGCGTTGCGACAATGCGCCGATCAACTGCAATCCACAGCACAATATTCTCTTGATCGTGTTGAACGATTAGTCGGCCCCGTGCTGTTGTGTGTTATGGGTAGTTTATTACTTTGGGTCATTTTATCGGTTATGGGTCCAATCTACGCGTCGGTGGGAACCACTGGTATGTCGTTATGAAAACGGTATTACACATCACGGGTAATACAGCCCATTGGATTTGTATAAAACGAGGTGTGATAGTTGATGCATATGAAGAGCCAATTGAAATTGATAGTCAACGCGTTTATCAACCCTGTCGTTGGAAAAGCAAAAAGCACCTGCAAGTACATCTGTTACTGGATTGTGAGCAAACCGAGATCAATGTGCATCCACTATCCGATATCGGGACCAGATGGAACTATCGATCTAATAAATTAGCGTTGCAAAAAAGACTTATCGAACGGTTTCCAGATTCAATTGTCCGAACGGCACAAAATGCAGTCAAGTTGGGTGCAGCACTTGTACATCACATTAATTATTCTGCTGATGTCGACCATTGGTTGAGGGTTTCTGAAAAACATGGAATAGTTATTTGTTCTGTGACTACGGTGGCGGAGGTGCTCGCGCACAACTGGAGTGTCGATGGTGATTCGATTATTGTGAGCAGAACAAGTGAATATACACGCCATACGTATTGCCGTTCAGGCCACGCCTTGTTTACCCGTGCTATCAATTGTTCAAGCTCTAACGAGTTCCTGAATCAATTCAATCAAACTGTGGATTACTTGAAATCCTGCGACTTGATAGAAGCCCCCGTTCCTGCCTGTACGTTAGGTATTGAAGAGAACCCTGCTCAATCCCTGACGTCAACCGAACTAGTCAGTGAGTTGAATGTAATTGATGCGAAGCAATCTGTTCCACTCATGCTTGCACTTAAGCTAATCGGTAGCGCTACCATTCGAACGAACCACTCGAATCGACGAGTGAGCTTTGCATTGCAAGCGTATCAGCGGCAACGTGCGGGTAAACGTCAACTACGTTTATCTTTAGCTCTTGCTGCGCTTGTTATAGCCTCATCAGGTTTCGCAGCTTTTAATGAGCGAAAGCGCGCCAATGATTATGAGCAATTCAGGCTGCATCGTGCCGAGCTTATGTCAGCGATTGATGCCTATCAGAGTCAGGCAAATCAATTGGGCGCAGATTCAATACCATTGTCAAATGCGCTAATCGAAAAAATGGAAGTCGAGTCTGTGTTAGCTGTCAGCCCGGCAATCTTGCTCACTGTTATTGCGCAGGCGTTTACCGCGCACCGCGAACTAGAGCTCGATGAATTACATTGGGCGGTGGTAGATGATCAGAATTTAGCGCATAGGGATGTCATTGATGAGGGCATTGCTACCGACCCGTCTGGCAGAATTGTGCCTCCTGAATCTACAACGTTGGCGTCGATCATGAAAGTAAGACTTCAGGGAACGATCAATAAGGGGGATTCGCTTAGAGAGCAGCAAGATGCATTTAATGCGTTCACGCGCTACTTGGAATCGCAGCAAGAGCTGCGTAACCTGACAATTATCCAAACTCCGCTGATGCAATTTGACACTACTGTGAGCGTTAGTAACGCACAATCACTAAACAAGCCTCAATTTAAACTGCAGTTTGATTTGCATCGATTATTTGACAATGAATCCTGATTGTAAAATGAGCTGGAAAAACTGGAGATGGTGGCTGGTGATTGTATCGTTAGCAGTAGCCATCGGACTACCTGTGTGGTCAGTGCGGGATGGTCGGTCGGTTCAATGGATCAATGAACTACATGATCTTAAAGTGCAACGATTACAACTTGCACGCGCCCTGAATATTCTTGAAGACAATCAGCCAGTTGTTCGTAGCGTAAGCAAAAATAAGTTCGACATCGATTCGCTTAAGTTATCACTTATCGAAGTGGTAAAACAGCAAACTACCGTTTTGCGTGCCGAGCTAAACCAGTTGACAGTGACAGACTCTACTAGCGTGAATGCAACTGCCAGCCAGACAGGTTTCTCTTTGCATACGCTTCGCGTTGAATTTAGCGTTGTTTTGACCCGCGCAATTGAATTGCTGCTGCTGTTCGATGGCGTTCGTGAAGTTGCAGACTGGAGGCCGTTTGAAATTCGCGGCTGCTCATTAAATCGTCAGGCTGAAACGGCCGTTCTGTCAGCGACATGCGTTATTGATGTTTACTTTTTTCCAGAGCTTGACACTTGAAAGCGCTGGTAACCTTGATTGTCAGTGCCGTTGGACTATCGGTGTGTCTACAAGGAAATGTAGTTGCCGCGGACCTTGATACGTTGCGGCTATTTTTCGAACCTCCGGGTGCAAATACAAATGTAAATACAAAAACACAGCCGCCAGGGTCGTCACATCCGCTGGTGCCACCGGTGTTGCCAAAAATTGAGCCGGATCGCCGAACAAACGTCAAAGAGGCTGAGAGATTAGAGTTTAAATACGATGGATTTATTAACGGTCCCTCTGGTAAACGCTATTTTATCAACGGCCTGTTACTGGCAAACTTGCCTGCCGTTGAGTTAGTTTCCGCAAGTGATTCTGGTCGAATACTAGAGTTAAAAACCGGGCGGGGAGTGGTTTTTACTCTTTCGCTTGGTGAAACCAAAACAGTCACTCCGGGATATCCAGATTGAATCAGTCGGGCTATAGCTTGCTCATTAGTTTGTTTGTGCTGGTTGGTATTACCGGGTCTTTTATTGCTGGCAATGGCATTCACAAAAACTACCTCAACCGGAATCAAACCCTGGAACTTGATCTTGCCAGACAAGCGCTTATTAGCTATGCAGTTAATTATATTGATCACTATGGAGTACGAGGTGCGGGCGCCGGGCATCTGCCTTGCCCGGATACGGATACCCCAGACCAGACGCACAGCGACCCATGGTATCGAGATGGCCCTAACCCACCGTGCGCCAAAGAGCATATTGAAGTGGGATGGTTACCCCGACACGTTAATACGAGCGCTGGAAGATATCACTTTCACACGCGCACCAGGCAGCGGTTGTGGTACGCAGTATCGGCGCAGTTTGTTAACAACCCTGTTAACCGCATTGTTAATCCTGCAAGCAGTGGAATTATTAGTATTGGTAGCTTTGACGACATAGTGGCAGTGCTCAGTGTTCCTGCGCAAGATAGCCGTAATGCGCAGCCACAAGCGTGGTGGGATAGTGGCAATGCCGGTGCCCAGCCATCAGCGTACGCGATTATTCGTACAGACGACATTCGGGGCCCAGCCATGCAACGCGTGGCCGCATGGCTGTTGCGACGTTTAAATTATGCGCTCGTCGATCGCTCTACGACAATGACCGGGCAAACCTGTGGGTTGTCCGGTGAGCTGGAGTTACTTTCCTGGCTTAGCGTAAAAACGCAGATGCTTGATTGCGAAAACTACTATAGTGATTTGCTTGCAGAGTTTTCAGTGTTCGAGCAAGTGCCTTATAAAAAGCATTGGTTTATCCGTAACAAATGGTACGACTATTTTATCTTTAGTGTTGAGCAATCGTGTTTCGATGTGTCGCCGACCGTGTGCAAATTTGTACTTGACTCAATAAACATGGCAGAACAAAAAATAGCATTGAAACTGCAGCCTGTACTGGCGCGGAACAAACCATGAACGCAGCCGCGCAACGTGGATTTTCTCTGGTTGAATTGAGTATTGTATTGGTGATTATCGGCGCTCTGGCTGGAACGGCTGTTATCCCGTTGACTACATCCATTCGTCAGACTCACTACAAGCAAACTAACCGGCAGTTACAATCGATACGTGAGGCCATGCACGGGTACTTGGTGAGTAACGGCAAGTTGCCGTGCCCTGTGGATATCACATCCGACAATGCCGTGGCAGCAGATATCCCAAACCCGTGCATATTGCCAGCTGGTGGTGTCCCTGCAGCAGAGCTTGGCGTTATGGGCGAGCGTTCGGCCAATGGCGCACTGCTGGATCGATGGGGCAGGCCAATTCAATATGCAGTGAGTATGACGGATAATAAAGAGCTTGGTACCTCCGGTTTTCCAGACTGGCTAAGTGCCGGTGAGCCAGGCACTGTTGGCGCAGAGAAGCTGCTGGCCGATTTACAGTTATGCAGAAAAGCGGTTTCCAGTGGATGCGTACGAAAGGATTTGATCGCTGATCAGATCGTGTGGGTTATCTATTCGCTGGGTGAAGGTAACGATAAAAATGGTATTCAGGCCGAGAACCAGGATGAGGACACGGTCTTCGCGGTTAGTGCATATTCAATCAATGTTGATCAGCCTTTCGACGATCAGGTTATCTGGGCATCGCGCAGTGAGTTAGTTTATTGGTTGTTAAGGGCGAACTGGTTACCGTAGGTGTTAGCCGCTGACGTTGCTCTGATATGCAAAAGTCAGTTGATTCGTGTTGAACTGACTCTCGCGGTGGCGGAACATGCGTTGCCAGTGTTATAACGGAGCGCTAAAAGCAACAGTTACAAATTCGGAGATATCAGTTGCGTACTTTTAATAACCCGGCTGAGATCGCGCAACACTTGATTGACCACTGCGATGGTCACGTCCGCCTTGCACTCCCGCTTGGCCTTGGCAAGCCCAATACAATTGTTAATGCGCTAACCGATGCCGCAATAGCGAACCCGTCGGTCAGTCTGGAAGTGTTCACAGCACTAACGCTGGAAAGACCGCATCCCGGGAGTGAACTGGAGAAGCGCTTTCTTGAACCGGCGATGGACCGGTTGTTTGGTAAGTACCCGACTCTCAAATATGCTGAACTGCTGCGCAAGAGAAAACTACCCGACAATATCGAGATAACCGAATTCTTTCTGCTAAGTGGTAAATGGATGGGTGTTGAGAGCGTCCAGCGAAACTACATTTCGGCGAACTACACTCATGCTTACCATTATCTTGCGGCACGCAAGCCCAATGTCGTTGCGCAGCTAATGGCGCGCCACGCGAACCGTTTGAGCTTATCCTGTAACACCGACATCAGTGCAGACTTGATGTCTGACCGGGCAGCGGGCAAATTGGACTTTCTACTGGCGGGTGAGGTGAACAGCGAACTGCCGTTCATGACAGGGGACGCCGCAGAAATTGCCCAAAACGATGTCGCCTGCCTCCTGGACGATCCGCAAACTGATTTCGAGCTGTTCTCTGCTGTAAAGCAACCTGTTGGTGATGTTGAAATGGCGGTTGGTCTGCATGTGTCGCGATTGATTGAAGACGGCGGCACAATACAGATTGGCATAGGTTCAATCGGTGATGCAATTGCACAAGCGTTGTTGCTGCGTCATAAGGACGCCGATGCGTGGCGGAAAATCATGGACAGCCTTCCGTTTTCTGGCAAAGACGCCAGCCCGTTTCGGCTGGATAACACCGCGAACAACGGCCAGCTTAATCCCGATTCTGGCAAATTTGAAATCGGGCTCTATTCCTCAACCGAAATGCTGGTAGATGGTCTTTTGCAGTTGTTCAAAGCCGGCATATTGAAGCGCGAGGTGGACGGCGCTGTGATGCATGCAGGCTTCTTTGTGGAATCTCGCGCCTTCTATAAAGCTCTGCGAGATATGCCAGAAGATCAGCGCGCGAAAATTTCGATGCAACCGGTTTCGTTTACGAATCAGCTATACGGGGCAGAAGAGCAGAAGCGGGATGCTCGTGTCAAGGCGCGTTTTGTTAACAATGCAATGATGGTCACCATGTTAGGGGCTGCAGTCTCAGACGGCACTGGTGATGGCAAGGTAGTCAGTGGAGTGGGTGGCCAGTTCAACTTTGTTGATCAGGCTTTCGCACTAGAGGATGCTTATTCGATCATCACCGTTAAGGCAACCCGGCAAAGCGGTGATGGCTTGCGATCAAACATCGTCTGGAATTACCCGCACACAACTATTCCCAGACACTTGAAAGATTTGGTTGCAACCGAATACGGTATCGTCGATTTGCGCGGCAAGTCGGACGAGGACACGATCAAAGCGCTACTGTCGATTACCGACAGCCGGTTCCAAAACGAATTGCTTGCAAAGGCTAAACGCCAAGGCAAGATCAGTAGCACTTATTCTATTCCGGACGCTCACCGTCAAAACACGCCGCGGCAATTGCGCAACTGGTTAAAGCAATTGCGTGATGATGGCACGTTGCCGCAATTTCCTTTCGGTACGGATTTCACGGACATCGAACAACGCTTGATACCGGCATTATCGATACTCAAAGACGCACAGCGCTCGAAGAGAAAGCTTGCCGCACTGGCCTGGGCCGGTCGAGGCGACAGCGCATCGCAAAATGAAAATGAATGTCTGGCGCGAATGAGTCTGGACACACCCGCAGGAGCAAAAGAGCATGCCTATGCGCTGCTGTTGCGCGGTGCGTTGCGGCAATCGGCTAGTGATTAAGCTAAGTTATCGTCAATAAAGGTTGTATCGTTATCAATCCCAGATGTTAACGTCGGTCCCACGCTCGCGAATAAGATCAGCGCGAGCTGAAATATAGCGTTGGAAGCTGGGCTGATTACGCCATTCTCCGCTTTGCACGTAATCCAGAATCGATTGAACATGAAACTTTTTAAAAAAAGCTTCACTGCGAATGACTTCTGTCCCGTCTGCAGCGTAAAGAATCATTGTAGGCGCGTAATTAACACCGAGCTCTTTGCTCCACTCGCGCCCTGTTTTTGTCGAACCGTCAAGTGTAGTGAGAGGCTCCCGGCCCCACATATCCACTTGAAAAACGTCAAACTGTTGTAAAAGCTCAAGGCTGTCCTCCCCGGATAAGATAGAACTATGCAAAGTTTCGCAGTTTTTGCACGTACCTTGTTCAAACATGAGCAGCAGTGGCCGCGAGCCTTTACCGGCGCGTGTGTTTAGTTCGGTTATTGGCCCGCTAAAATAATCTTGCTGCGTTAATGTTTTGCTCGATGTTGTTTGATCGGCTTGTTCTAAAAAATCGCTGAAGGATTGTTTGTCTTCCATTTTATTGGTGACATAGTCTAATGCCTGTCGAAACTGATCGGGGTCGTAGTAGCCATTAAGACGCAGAGACAACTGGCCTTCTTCGGTCAAAAAAAGAATGCTTGGCGTAAACTGGACCTTAAGCGCCTTGGCGAATTCTTTTTCTGAATAGACCTCGCCTGCCACACTCACCACTTCCCTGTCGCCCCACATATTAAATTCAATGACGTCGAATTTGGTTTTAAGGGTGTCTTCAATGTCTTTTTGGGCAAGGTTTTTTTCGACAAACGCATTGCAGTAGGGGCAGTTATCCTGGTGGAACAACAGCATGAGTCGCTTGCCTTGCTCCGCGGCCTCGGCAACGTCCTCCTCCAGCTCCATAAAGCTGACCTTAAACCAATCAGGGTATACCGTTGCCATGGCGCCAAGAAACTCACCGTGCTCGGATTCGTTGGCACCGGATTCGTCGGCGTAGACGTACGCGCTGATGGGTAGAAGCAGCGCGAAAATGAGAAACAAACCTCTAAGGCACTTGGATGGCAGCTGTATCAATGACATGTGACTAAGCTCCAATAGTTTGTTGGTTAAAACGGATGACTGTGTAGCCGATCAACATCTACCATATCATGCACTGGTGCGCCAGCGAACAGGGCATTGGCTTGCAAATTTGGCGCTATATGTATACATTTGTATACTTTAAACAGAGCTAAATCGTTATGGATCTTCAACTCAGCGGAAAAACCGCACTAGTCACTGGCGCAAGCGCTGGAATTGGTCGTGGAATAGCCAAAGCGCTGGCCGCTGAAGGCGTGCAAACGGTGATTGCCGCGCGTCGTAAGGATGCACTTGAAGAGCTGGCAACAGAAATTGCTGGCGAAGGTAATCCAGAGCCGGCAGTCATCACTGGTGATTTATATGAAGACGATGCTTCACGCAAACTTGCGGCAGCTGCATTGGATGCAGTAGGGCACATCGACATACTTATTAATAATGCGGGTGGCTCTCGGCCCTTTGCCGATCTTCACGTTGAAGAGGAGCGATGGGAAGAAGCGTTTAAGCTTAACTTCCACAGGCCGCGACAGTTAGCCGATGCCTTGATCGATCAAATGATAGAGCGCAAGTTCGGGCGTATCATTAACATTACCGGCAAAAGCGAACCAGACCATGTCAACGGTGCTTTCTGTGCAAAAGCGGGTATGCACTCCTGGGCCAAAGGCTTGTCACGCATGGTGGGCCCGCATGGCGTTACGGTTAACTGCATACCACCTGGCCGAATACATTCCGAACAAATCTATAAAAATTACACACCTGAATATCGACAATGGCAATGTGAGAACGAAATTCCGATGGCGCGCTATGGCGAGCCAGAAGACTTGGCAGCGTTAGCAGCCTTTTTGTCATCGCCCATTGCCAGCTACATAACCGGCACGGTTATTCCGGTTGACGGTGGCTTACGCCGGTATCAATTTTGATTGGAGAGCTAATTGCTCTTGGGTTGTTTTCTACCTTCACGTCATTAGTCACCGCTGTTGCCGGGCTTGGCGGTGGCATGTTGTTGTTGGCTCTGATGGCGCAACTGTTTGCGCCTGCCATTCTTATTCCATTGCACGGTGTCGCACAGTTTTTTTCCAATGCAAATCGCGGCATCATTCATCGTTCAAAGCTTGAATGGGTTTACCTGAAGCCTTTTGTATTGGGCTCATTCATCGGTGCGTTTGCGTTTGTGCCGCTTGTGGTTTTTATTAATCCAGTCATTGGTGCTATGGCGGTTGGCCTGTTTATCCTGTTAGTAACCTGGTTTCCGAAATGGTTAAACGTATCCAGGCTGCCTCCCATTATCAGTGGTGGGATAACCAGTGGATTGGGTGTGCTGTTTGGTGCCACTGGTCCGCTAGCCATGTCTGCACACCCAAAAGCAAACTGGTCGAAAGAGCAAATTGTGGGTAATCATGGTGCGGCTATGGCTTTTCAGCACGGTATAAAAGTGATCGCGTATTTAGTTGCCGGTATACAGCTGTATGCATACCTTCCACACATAGCGGTGCTCTTCGCTGGCGCCTGGCTGGGTACGTTTATTGGTACACATTTGTTAAAGAAGCTAACTGATGATCGATTTAAAACAATATTGAAGTGGGTGCTTACGCTATTGGCGCTTCGTTTGATTTTGTTGAACGGTTATAATTTGATTTCTGGTTGAGCGTTTTATTTGAGCGTTTTTATAATACGAATAGTTGTAAAAAATTTATCGATTGGCTCAAAGAATAATGTTTTGGTTGAATAATAGTTACTAAATTTTGCGTTTTGTAGAATACTTTCATGGCTAGCCACTTAGGCACTCAACGAAATTGATCTTTGCAGGCACCAACACCTGAGAGCCGGAAACGTACTGTCTAAATTGATTGGTGACCTCATCTTGAATTGCAGCGAGATCACTTTCAGAAGCCGACTTTTCTTTCGCAATGCGTGATACAGGTCCAATTTCGCAACCTAATGTTGCTGCATCACGCTCGTTTCCCAGAACATCTAACATAACCTCTTCAATGTGTGTGTTCACTTTTGCATACCCAGCCTGTTCAAGAATGCCCGATACATAACCTAGATCTGCAAATGCTGTCGGTCCTGGCGCCATGGGCGGCTGCGGGCTCGGTTCGCCCAGTCGGTCGATAGCAGCATCGCGCGGAATAGTGAACCATGGATTATCCGCCATTGACGACCAAGCGGCAAAAACTGTTCTACCCTTTGGTTTTATACTTCCCAGCATGTTCTTAAACGCGGCTGTCGGGTCATCAAAGAACATTACCCCGAATCGTGAAACGACTAAGTCATACTGACTACAAGCAAAGTCATAAATCTGTGCGTCAGCAAGAATGTGATTAATATTGGTACGGCTTGCATTGGCAGCTCTTTGGCGGGCCAAATCAAGCATCGGTTCAGAGACATCTATCGCATCCACGTGCCCACTTGAACCCACACGCTCTGACAAATGGAGTGCCAAATCTCCGGTACCGCATCCCACTTCAAGAACTGACATACCAGAACTTGGGCCGGCTATATCTACAAGTCGACTACCTACATTTCCAAAAAGCCTATCTAGGCTATACTGATGCCGAGTCCACGCTTCCCCTGGTTTTGCATTCCAGAATTGAATTTCCTCGACATTCTTCATACCACTATTCTCTTCAGCGTTAACAAACCATACAACACTACACAACTATTAACAAAATGAATGATGCTACACACGTCGGCAGCGGTGGTTCGTCTTTATGACGAAAAGAGACCGCTTTGCGGATTTGCGTTGCTTACAACTCTCGGACTTATTTGAATACGGACCTAAGGATTTTTTATTATTTGTCGGTATCGTTCTGGCGTTGTCGTACATCACCCATCAAGCGTTGCGCAGCGATCGGTGCACCCAGAATGATGACGACCATACGCACCAAGTGGTGAATGACAACCACACCAACATTAGCGCCAGCGGCCAAACTTAAAATAGCAATTTCCGCCTGTCCGGTTGGCCAAAACGATAAAAATCGTTGAACGGGTGGTACATCACTGATTAGTGCAGACAGCTGAATACAAATAAACGCGAGCACCACCAATATAAAAACGAAGCCGGCCGTTGCCAGAATATCGCGGCGTACCTCAGTGCTGGTAATCCCTTTATAATTAACACCCACCCCAATACCAATAAAAAACTGCGCCACCATGATGGCTTCTGCTGATGGGCGTTCAGTTAGCAGTCCGGCCAAACTTAAAACAATGGCGATTAGCGTGGGGCCGATAACAGAGGCACCAAATAGTTTCAGGCGTTTGGCAATTTGCCAGCCTGTGATACCCACCAGCACGATAAGCAGGTTGTGGTACACAGGTAACTCAGTGGAGGGTGCGCCTAAAGGGTTATCAAGATTTACTCCGTAAACATGAATTAAAATCAAGGGCGCAATGGTGATCATCAGCACTAAGCGGGTTGCGTGTATAAGCGATAAAGACCTTGGATTGCCCCCAGCTTCTTCACCAAACACGACCATGTCTTGCAATGCACCTGGCATGGCAGCGTAATATGCGGTTACTTTGTCGTACCGCATTAGCTTGTGAAAATAAAATGCGCCACACACCGCGATCACAAGAACATACACGGGAACCATTAATAGTGTGGGAGCTAGAGTCAGCGCTTGTGCCAACAAGGTCCATGTAATGGACGCGCCTATGGCAACACCGAGTACGGTTCGACTGATTGTTGATAACAACGGTATACCCTGAAGCGGGAAACCCAATAATGCAACAAGCAGGCATGCGCCCAAAGACCCGAACAAAAAGGGCAGTGGAATGCCCAGCCAATATAGAGCCAAGCCTGCTAATAACGCTGTGATCAACGTAATGCAATGAGCTTTTGTGGGCATTAGTGCTTTCATTCGCATTATTGTATCCAAAAGTATACAATTCGTCGAATGGCGTTGAATACCGAAAATCAGGCGGCTTTTTGCTATAAGCAACTCGTTATCAGCCTGCAGCAATCCGAAATACTGCCCGGAGACTATCTACGCGAGCAAATATTAGCCAAAGAGTTTGGTGTAAGTCGTACACCAGTTCGAGAAGCGCTGCGTAAGCTTGAGACAGAGGGCCTGGTTAATTCCGAACCTCGGCTCGGCATGCGGGTACGGGCGCTGGATTACAGCGAAGTGATGGAGCTATACGAGGTGCGAGATGTGCACGAGCGTGCGGTTGCCCGACTGGCTGCGACTAAATCAACAGAACTCGAATTGTCAGAACTAAAACAACTACAGTTCGATTTAGAACAGCTTAAAAATAACCCGACCAAAATGTCTGTTTTAAATTTGCGCTTCCATAAGGCGCTTTTACAAATGGCCAAGAATCGTTTCCTGAGTCGGGCAGTTGAAACCATTCACCGCACTATGTTGTTGCTGGGTCCATCCACCTTGCACGACCCTAAACGTGCAACCACCGCCATAAAGGAACACCGTGCGCTTATTAAAGCGCTGGAAAAACGGGACCCGGATAAAGCTGAAGCTATCATGAGTGAACATCTGCAGAATGCGCAACGCTCACGCATTCGCCAAATTCAAAGAGAGCCTTTTGGTGACTAGCCCAATAACGTCAATTGCCCCTGACAGGACGTTGATACAGCCAGGTCAACATGAACGGCTGGCCGATGTGCTTGTGATCGGTGGTGGAAATGCAGCGCTTTGCGCCGCTATTCGAGCCGCTGAAAACGGGGCGAGCGTTGCCTTGCTTGAACGTGCACCAAAATCATATCGTGGCGGTAATAGCCGACACGTCAGGAATTTTCGTTGTGCTCATGCCGGGCCTTTGGGTGTGTTATCTGATGCCTATGGCATCGATGAATTTTACGATGATTTGTTAAGGGTAACTAAAGGCAACACCGATGAGATCATGGCAAAGCTGGTCATGGGGCAAAGCAGCGAATGTTATGAGTGGATGCTGGCGCAAGGGGTTTTGTTTCAGCCGTCTTTGTCGGGTACGTTGTCACTATCGCGCACCAATGCATTTTTTCTCGGCGGTGGCAAAGCCTTGGTTAACGCTTACTATCGACGGTGTGAGCAGCTGGGTGTTAGCATTTTCTATAACGCCACGGCCTTAGAATTTCATATTGAAGATGGGCTGGCTGACGGTGTACTTGTCGACTTTGATGGTGAGCAGCGTTACGTTTCTGGTCAATCTATTGTTGTGGCATCGGGCGGTTTCGAGTCCAACAAAGAATGGCTAACAGAAGCCTGGGGCGAGGCCGCCAAGAACTTTTTGATTCGAGGCACGCCCTATAATCGTGGCGAAGTCCTCAAGTGCATGCTTAATGCTGGTGCTGATTCCATCGGTGATCCAACTCAGTGCCATGCTGTTGCGATCGATGGGCGGGCGCCTGAATACGACGGCGGCATAGTGACTCGACTAGACTGCGTACCGTTTTCGGTGGTGCTCAATGCCAATGGAGAGCGCTTTTATGATGAAGGTGAAGATGTCTGGCCGAAACGCTATGCAATCTGGGGGCGGCTGGTTGCAGCCCAGCCTGATCAAGTGGGTTATTCCATTATCGATTCCAAGTCCAGCCAATTGTTCATGCCTTCAGTGTTTCCTGCCATAAAGGCCGACTCTCTTGAGACGCTATGCGAGTTAATGAACTTGCCGGCAGCGCAAAGCGTGGCCACGATTGACGCATTTAATGCAGCATGCATCGGTGGTGATTTTCACCCGACAGAGCTTGATGGTTTAGCCACACAAGGTATCACCCCAGAGAAAACTAATTGGGCACGTCCGATAGATACTCCTCCTTATTATGGCTATGCGCTTCGCCCGGGGGTGACCTTCACCTACCTTGGCATCAATGTGGATGAAAATGCCTGTGTGTCTTTTGATGGAGTGCCTGCGAAAAACATTTGGGCGGCAGGTGAGATCGTTGCTGGAAACATTTTGGGTGAAGGGTATTTGGCAGGATTTGGAATGACGATCGGAACGGTATTTGGGCGTATAGCGGGTGAGCAGGCAAGTGACTATGCAAAGCAGTGATATGAGCGCGCAGCACGAAGAGGCTGTGCGTCAGCTAAGTATTTGTAACGCGTGCCGTTACTGCGAAGGGTATTGTGGTGCGTTTAAAGCACTGACACGTTATCGAGAGTTTGATCAACCCACTGTTAGTCATTTGGCGAACCTGTGCCATAACTGTCGTGGTTGTTACTATGCCTGCCAATATACCGAGCCGCACGAGTTTGCGCTGAATATTCCCGCATTGCTTGCTAACGTACGTGCTGATAACTGGGAACAACACATAAAGCCGCGTTGGCTTGCCCGCTCCATGCAACGCAGTGTGTGGCCATACGTTTTATTAACGTTATTATTTGTGTTGTTGTTTGCGCAAGGTTTAGGTGTGCCTTGGGGCTCGAAGCAACCGTTTTATTCGTCAATCAGTCACTCTGTCATGGTACTGGTGTTTGCGCCACTGTTTCTTATTCCCCTTGTGTCACTCGCGTTGGGAATCAGAAGTTATTGGCGCTCTGTCGGTGCATCTAAATTATCATTGCACGATCTTAGCGATGCATTTAAATCTGCCGCTACTTTGCGTCAGTTAGATGGAGGGCAAGGGCAGGGATGCAACTATGAGTCAGAAGATCAGTTTAGCTCGAAGCGCCGGTGGGCGCATCAAGCAACCATGTATGGTTTTTTACTGTGCTTCGCCAGTACTTCCACCGCAACGCTTTATCATTATCTTATGGGATGGGAAGCGCCGTATGCCTTATTCTCTGTACCCAAGCTGTTGGGCGTTGTTGGTGGAGTTGTCTTGTCGATCGGTACGGCAGGTTTGGCCTGTTTAAAATATCAATCTAACGCGCAGCTTGGTTCAATGTCCCGAACAGCCGCCGAGTATGTTTTTATTGGTTTGCTGTTTTTTGTCTCGACAACGGGCTTGTTGCTTTACGTCTTTGGCGGAACAACCCTGGCCAGTACATGGCTAATTATACATTTGGCCTTTGTAGCCACCTTCTTTGTGGCCATTCCGTATTCAAAAATGGCACACGGTTTTTTTCGCATGGCGGCACTTTGCCGCGAAGCACAGCTGAAGCGTCAATAGCTGCCGTGAATAGCAGGGGGGTCAGGTCTTTGATTTTGAATGCAGGGGGGGTCAGCAGGGGGGGTCAGGTCTTTGATTTTGAATGGAATTGAACCCTGCGATCGCATGATGGCCTCCATCCATTCAAAATCAAAGACCTGACCCCCTTGTTCGATCCAATTCCATTCAAAATCAAAGACCTGACCCCCCCCTGAAGACCTGGCCCCCCTGCTAGCCTGGCGCTATGACTCGAATGGCATCGCGGTTAAAAAAAGCGTCAAATGCTTCGAGCATTTGTCCGTAGAACACGGTAAAGGTTTCATCGGTGCAGTATCCAACGTGTGGTGTGGCCAGTATTTTCGGATGCGTTACCATCCAGTTGGAGTCATCGGCCGGTTCAACATCAAATACATCTAAAGCTGCGCCTGCAATAATATTATGATCAAGCGCATAACGAAGCGCGCCTAAATCAATGATTTCGGCTCGTGACGTATTTACAATATAGCTGTTTGACCCTAAAAGCTTAAGATCATCCTGTGTAATAAAATTGTGTGTGCGATCTGAGTGCCGCAAGTGTATAGACACCGTATCAGCTTGCGTGAATAATTCTTCCCGGCTCACTTTAGTGACATTAAACTCATTACATCGTTCTTCGGTCAGGTTTTCGCTCCAGGCGATAACTTGCATACCCATTGCATTGGCAAAACCCGCTAGTTGACCTCCAAGCCGGCCAAGCCCGACTATGCCAAGCGTTTGTCCGCGCATGTCACGTCCCATAACCGGTTGCCAATCGTTTTGTTGCTGTAGGGCGTTAGATAGTGGAACCAGTTTGCGAGATAAAGCCATGGTCAATAAAAAAGCCAGTTCGGCTGTAGCATGCCCCGGTGATTCGGTGCCACAAACGGTAATGCCTTTTGCGTCCGCCGCTTTTACATCGATAGATGCATTTTTTTTACCGCTGGTTACAATCAGTTTTAAATTGGGTAGTTGATCAATCACACTTTTTGGAAAAGGTGTTCGCTCACGCATTAAACCAACAGCGTCGAAACCTTGTAAGTCTTTGACCAGTTGGTCTGTCGATGCATGGTGTTCTGCAAAGAATTGAAAATCAGCATAGCTTGCCGAAGACCAGTCAGCAAATTGGTGGGCACGGTTGTGGTAGTCATCTAATATGGCAATTCTTGGCAGAGAAGTTAGCGCAGAAGTCGGCGGAGAAGTTGGCTTCATATTTGACTACATATGTGGCTGGCTTGCGATAGATTATTATCGCTGAAAATGTTGATTACGCCAAATAGTGCTAAATTAATTGTGTCGCTTATCTATCGCATAGCACCTACATACCCGGTTGGATAAAAATACGGCTTAAAAGTTGTAGCAGTTTAAAATGGCAAGGAATTATGACCAATAGAGCGTTCTCGGCGAAAATGTCTGTCTGTGCGGTTAGCTTGTTGTTAAGTGCATGCAGCAGCACAATAAAACCGTTTGCCAGCGACGGCTGTAGTTCATTCCCGGATGGCAACATGGCTCAGCGTGATCTATGGTTGAGCTGCTGTACTGCGCACGACTATGCCTACTGGCAAGGCGGCACTTATGATCAACGACTCGAAACTGATAAAGCATTACGGATGTGTGTAAAAGAAGTGGGTGAGCCTGAAATTGCATTGTTGATGTTGGCTGGCGTTCGGGTTGGGGGCAGCCCAATTTGGCCCACAAGCTATCGTTGGGGGTATGGCTGGTCTTATCCTAAATGGTACGCTGAGCTAACGGAAGATGAACTACAGCAGATCCAAGCTTTGGATACAGTTGTTGTTGAGTAAACAATAAACCGCGCTGTTATGGACAACTGTATGTGAGCATGTGTTACAGGCTCAGTGTTTTGATATTTTGTGTACATTTATATATACGTGTAGAGTGAAAAATGCAGCCAGCAAGTAAAACGTCCACGTGGACAGTGTTGTTGTAGCAAACGGTTCAATTTTATGTAACTAGAATTGCAAAACTCTACGGCCGTAGAGTGAGAAATTTGCCAGAAAATAAAACGTCCATGTGGACAGTATTGTTGTATCGAATTTCGCAATTAGTTGTAGCTAGAATCACACGACTCTACGGCCGTAGAGTGGGATAAATTGGGCGGCAGTCGTCATACATCCAAACTGAACAACCCGAAAATTGCCGAGTTTCACAATTGCTACAGTAATCACCTGAGCATGTGCGCACTGTGCCGTAACAGGAATTCAAAGCAACTCGTGGATGGATCCCAATGTGGGCAATGAACAATGTCAAAATCAGCGCTGCAGACACAGTGCAGTCTGGCTATGAGGAAGCTAGTCAAGCGATAATCAATGACTGGTCGACAGCTGAAAATGTGAATCGATTGTTCCCTACACTCTGAATTAGTAAGAGTGCAAGCCCTCTTTTAATGTGACGGATCCAGAACGTTATCCGAGCACTAATGTATACGTAAATCTACTTGGCCTCCGCAGATCTAATGATCTAGAACTTGCTGAAGCAGTACTTTCAACTAAAAGAAACAAAGAATTTTTCGAATCCCCTGATACCGAAATACCTATAGCCTCTGAAGATCGATTTTCTTTGGAGCATCTTCGCCGTATTCACTACCACCTATTCCAAGATGTCTACCCATGGGCTGGAAAGTTGCGCTCATTCAACATGAGTAAGGGTTTTTTCGACCTTTTATTGCTCCAAAAGATTTCTTGAAATTTGGTGAGTCAATTCAATTCGACATAGGCAAAGACAATGAATTGTTTAGTAGTGATATGTGCCAAGCAACTAGAACGCTGGGTCACTATATGTCTATGGTAAATATTATGCACCCTTTCCAGAGGGAAACGGTCGGACGCAACGTGCTTTTATTTGGCTTCTCGCTCAGGATGCTGGTTACAAGCTTTCTTGGAATTTGGTGTCAAAATATGAGATTCACGGTGCAGCAATTAGTTTAATGCGTGATGCGACAAAAGAGGGAATGGAGAGTCTAATCAGGCAAATAATAGAACCTGTTTAGACCGCACTCTTTCTCGATCGGTATGCGAGCTGGTACCTATGTCCTGATACCTAACAGTGTCGTGCAGACAATCGGTTGCGCTGTAGATTCATCGTTACGTCACAAACCAATGTTAGTTTTACTATCACAACGAGATTTGGTAAAACTTAATAAGGATGCATTTACAGCGGAAGGGCGATTCTGTAGCGGCAACCTGCCCGGTCATTCAACGATGTCCGATGGAGCATGGTCTCCCGAGCAAGTCTGTAGTGCCTATCGGAATCATGGGTATGACTTTATTGCGCTTCCAGATCACCTCCTTAAGAGCTATAGTTTTCCGATAACTGACACTAAGGCATTTCGTCAAGATGGTTTTACGACGATTTTAGGGGGCAGGCAAGCCTTGAGCAATCCACTTTGGTTTGACCAATGAAACAGTGGTGCCGATGAATTCAGCTAAAACAGTTCGTAAAGAAGCCATGCGCATTGGTGGCAAGAAAGTTCACAGCGACGATGTCATTGAAGTTCGATATCCATACACCAATGAGGTCATTGGGACAGTTCCGGCAGGAATGGCAGAACATGCCAGCCAAGCGTTTGACATTGCGGCTAACTACCGACCAAAATTAAGCCGGTATGAGCGACAGCAAATATTGTTCAAAACCGCAGAGATTATCCGCGACAGGCGCGATGAAATTGCGCATTGGCTAACGCTTGAATTAGGCATAAGTTATCAGCATGCGCTGTATGAAACAGGACGCTCCTACGATGTATTCATGCTGACGGGGCAACTGGCTATTCATGATGATGAGCAAATATTCTCTTGCGATTTAACACCTCATGGTAAAGACAGAAAAATATTCACGAAACGCGAACCTGTACGGGCCATTTCCGCGATAACACCGTTTAATCATCCGCTAAATATGGTTGCGCACAAAATTGCCCCATCGGTAGCAACCAACAATTGCATGGTTTGTAAACCGACAGAACTTACGCCACTGACCGCGATCACGCTGGCAGATATTTTGTACGAAGCAGGACTGCCTCCCGAGATGTTCCAGGTAGTTACCGGGTTACCCGAGGACATCGGTGATGAAATGGTCATGAATGATCATATTGAAATCATTTCGTTTACAGGTGGTGTAAAGGTCGGGAAAATCATTGCCAGTAAGGGCGCATGCAAGCGACAGGCTTTGGAGCTAGGTGGCAACGACCCGTTAATTGTATTGAATGACCTGAGTGATGCAGATCTGGATGCCGCCGCAACCATAGCCGTGGCAGGAGCCACTGGTAATTCTGGGCAGCGCTGCACAGCGATAAAACGAATACTGGCGCAGGAATCAATCGCAGAGAAGTTGGTTGCGCATATACTCGAAAAAGCCAAGGCCATGAAGTTTGGTGACCCAAGAGACCCGGATAAACAACTGAGCTGCGTTATTCATGCACAGGCTGCTGAGCTATTTGAAAACCGCATGCATAAGGCCGAACAGGCTGGCGCGAAAATTTTGTATCACCCTGGCCGTGATGGCGCTTTATTTCCTCCAATCACCGTGGATCATGTACCTTACGACTGCGAATTGGTTTTGCAAGAAACCTTTGGACCAATCATTCCGATTATACGTGTGCCTGATGACGACGATGAGGTCATGAAAATTTCGAACTCCACGGCTTTTGGTCTATCGGCTGGTGTGTGTACAAATAATTTGCACCGTGCAACGGCTTTTATAGAAGGCCTCGATGTAGGCACCGTGAACATCTGGGAGCAGCCAGGTTATCGAATCGAGATGTCACCCTTTGGCGGCATTAAAGATTCCGGGAACGGTGTTAAAGAAGGCGCGCTTGAAGCGATGAAGTACTTTACTAATGTAAAAACCTATTCACTGCCGTGGCCTCGTTAAGCATCGAACGGGAAAGTCTATGTCTAAACAGCTCACCCCTTCTGGCAGCGAACGATATGCGCTCTATTTCGCACCGAACTCAGATTCCCCGCTTTACGAGTTTGGTACTCGAGTACTTGGACGCAACGAAATAGAAGCATCGCAACACTACAACGCAAGTGAGTTAATCAAACAAAACGCCCCGGCAAAAATCTTGCTCGAACGACTAACAGCACCAGCGGCTTACTATGGATTCCACGCGACACTTAAAGCGCCTTTTTCGCTACGGGACGAGTTCACATTTTCCGATCTCCGGCGTAAGGTTGAGCTTCTTGCGCAAAAAACAGACTGCGTTTCACTTGCTGGCCTTGAGCCGCGTCTATACCGAGGCTTTGTTGCACTGTGTTTTGAACAGCAGTCTGCTGATGTTGCCAAAATCGCCGAGATCTGTGTACGAGAACTGGAACCGTATCGAGCAGCACTGACAGAGGAAGAAATGCAGGCCAGAAAAGAAAGTCAAAACTTAAATGCTGAGCAGCTAAAATTGCTGAGTGTTTACGGATATCCCTTTGTTCTGAACAATTTTGACTTTCATATGACACTGTCGGGAAAACTGTACAGTGGTGAAGATAGTCGCGCGTTTATGTTGTGGATTGAGCCGCTCTACAAAAGGCTTATTAACAGAACGTCGATGCTAGACCAATTAACGCTTTGGCATCAACCTGCGCGGAATCTCCCATTTGTGCAAGTAGAAGCTTTCGAATTGCGGTGTGCGGACTGACGACGATAATCATCGTGTTGTCATCCATCTTTCATCGAAGAGTCATCAACCTGTATAGGACCGGGACCATCTGAGTTCGCGGATTGTGACCATCTCAGGTCCGGCAAATTAAGAGAATAATGCTGCAATATGCTGCCTAGGCCCGTAACCAAGATAAGTCCGCGGATTGCCATCAACCAAAGTCCGCTTCAATCAAAGGGTCGAAAATCAAAATCAAAGACCTGACCCCATGTTTTAGTCTATTTTGAGAGCATAATCGGAAATAATTCGATTATTAGTACAAATATTGCTATAATTACGTTGTGCTAGAGCGATTCGAACAGCGAATAATCTCACATTCTGCCCTTTTGGCAGAGCTGACGGGTTACGCCCGACCCAATGACAAAATCAGTGAGTTAGTGCGAGAGGGAACTCTCACCAGATTAAAAAAGGGTTTGTACACATTATCTGACAACCCGCAGCTCTCAAGAGAATTGGTGGCTAATCACCTGCATGGTCCGAGCTATGTATCCTGTCACTGGGCTTTAAGCTATTACGGCTTGCTGCCAGAAGCGGTCACAAGCGTTTCATCAATATGTATTGATCGCGCGCGTGAATACAGTAACTCATTGGGCCGATTTACTTACCGCTCGGTTCCAACAGACTATTACAAGTTCGGATTAACCAGCCAAGGTAGTGAGCTGTCAGCCTTTGTAATCGCAACGCCGACGAAAGCCCTGTGCGATCTTTTAGTCACGACCCGATTAATTAGAATTCAATCCATACGTGCAATGCAGGAGTATCTGTTTGATGATTTGCGATTGGATGAGGCGGATGTTGGGGCACTAGACCTTCAGCTTGTTAACGATTGTCGATCAGCTCAATTCAAATCTCAAATGCTAAGTCACTTATCTAAATCTATTGAATCAGCGTCATGATTGAATCAATGCTTGTTAAGTACAACATAAATGACTCTGAAGACTTTCATCGTGCGATAAGAGAAATTATGCAAGAGATAGCGCTTGCTGGTCTCTACCGAAGTGGTTTTTTTGAAAAAGCAGCATTCTATGGAGGTACTGCATTGCGTATATTCCATGGAATAGATCGTTTCTCTGAGGACTTGGATTTTAGTCTGCTAACCGATAACGACGATTTTCTACTTGACCCATATTTCGCCGCAATAGTGAAAGAGTTTGCAGCCCTTGGAATTGAGGTGCAAATTGAAACGAAAAACAAAACCCAAAAGACGGCTATCCAGTCAGCTTTCTTGAAAAGCAATACGCACGTTCATGATCTGACTTTGAAAGGCATAAAGCTAAAGAAATGGACAACTTCGAAGCCTGTGAAGATTCGCTTTGAGGTTGATACCCTACCTCCCGGTAATTTCGATACGGAGGAGTTATTGCTTCTCCAACCATTTTCGTTTTATGTTAAGTGCTTTCGACTCCCGGATTTATTTGCGGGAAAGCTGCATGAGTTGTTGTATCGAGGCTGGAAAAATCGTGTTAAGGGCCGAGACTGGTACGATTTTGAGTGGTACGTGCGTCATGCGCATTCCGTTAGTCTTAAACACTTCTTAGCTCGCGCGCAGCAGACAGGTGCGTTCGATGATGTAGAAAAATTAACAATCGAAATGCTGCGCCAGGCCTTGCACAAGCGTGTTGACGAAGTTGATTTCGAACAAGCAAAAGCGGATGTAAAACCATTCTTGTTAAACGTTGATGGACTGGAAATTTGGTCAGATGAGTATTTTCATCAATTAGTGAATAAAGTCGTTGGAGTGAATTCCTAGTCAACAGTGCGGGTAGGCTGGCATCGCGATGTTTCTCGTCGCGGATCTAAGACGGTCACAACAGAATTTAACTAAGCTACTGGGACGATTGAGACTTTTTGGATATCGGACCTGAGATGGTTGTGGTCCGAAAATATTGTATCCACATTGATTTTACAGCACATCTTGCAGATCGATCATGTATCAGCTAAGTTGCATCCATGCGGCCCAATTCTCTCATAACCATCATCAGAGTCTTCTTAGACTTAGCGATTTATCTGTGGCTTTGCGTACAGCCATCAAGGAATCTGGCAGCAGAGAATTTGTTTCTTCGAAAACAGCTCGCGCTTTACAATGAGCGACAGATCGAACCGAGGTCAACTGACTCGGCGACTCGGTTCACCATGGCCTTCTTGTCTTGACGATTAGACTGGCGCAGTGCATTGGTAATAGTTCAGCCACAAACTCTCATTCGCTGGCATAGACAGCGTTTTCAGTCCCTCTGGAGAAAGAAATCCCTAGCCGGCAGACCCTCTATTCCAGCTGAGCTACAGAGACTGATTCGTCGCATGGCGAATGAAAATATTACTTGGGGCGAGGAACGCATAGCCAACGAACTGTTGGTAAAACTGGGTATTGCAGTATCACCTCGAACAGTCAGGAAGTGGATGCGCAAGATGAGATTGTTATTCCGAATGCAATCCCCGAAGATGATCGACTTTGGGTACCACAAACTGAAAACGTTGTTGTTGCAAGGGCTGGCCAACAGCGTCCTGCAGGGCTATTAACGATTGCGTATTCATAATGGACATAGTCGGCGTGGGGATGTCCGTCAATCTGGTGTTGCCTGCGCGCACTAGTCGGTAGGGCCCGGTTTGCCCCTCCTTGATAACTTGATTTATGGCGTTGGTAAGTGTGGCGCTTACGTTTTCACCCTCCACGTGTTCACTCAATAACTGCACGCCATCATGAGCCAAGGTCAGCGTTTGGCTTTCATGATTAAACTGCGCTTCGATGGTGCAAATTTCAGGGCTCTTGGCTACTACGGCAAAGTTCTTTCGCGGAACCCAAGCGGGTTTTTCAAATGAGAATTGTGACTTGCCCTGCGTTATAGCAAACACACGATCAGCAGGCATACCCACGCCCGGCACTAACTCTGTGTTGCTCAACGATTCGGGACTTATGCCCTTAACGGGATATTGAAAAATATCAGTGATTTTCATAACGATCAGTCACGAGATGCAAACGAGAACAATTTGAAAAAATTATCGGTAGTGGCCTGTGCTAATTCTTCTAGCTCGATGCCACGCGATTCGGCAACAAATTCTGCCGTGTGCCGAACATACGCAGGTTCGTTGGTCTTGCCTCGGTGAGGTACAGGCGCAAGATAGGGTGCATCGGTTTCAACGAGAATACGATCGAGCGGCGCTTTTCTTGCCACCTCCTGAACTGATTTCGCGCTTTTAAAGGTTACGATGCCTGAAAACGAAATATAAAAGCCGATATCCAGTGCCGCCTTTGCAACTTCCCAGTCTTCAGCAAAGCAGTGCATAACACCGCCAGCATCTCTTGCGTTCATGTCACGCAAGGTGTTCATAGTGTCCTCGGCTGCGGCGCGGGTGTGAATAATAAGCGGCTTCTTGCATTGCTTGCCGGCTTCAATATGGGCGTGAAATCGCTCGTGCTGCCAGGTCAAATCACCTTCGCTACGAAAATAGTCCAGTCCTGTTTCCCCGATAGCCACAACGCGTGGATTTTCGGCTGCCGCCAGCAGATCGTCCACGTCAGGCTCATGTCCGCCTTCTGTGGTGGGGTGCTTGCCAATAGAGGCAAATATTTGCGGGTAATTTTCGGCCAGAGCCAGTACATCGATTTGATTCTCCCAACTGGTCGATATGCACAACAGGTGGGTAATTTGATTATCTGCCGCATTCTGTAAAATCTCGGGTATGCGGCCCTCAAAATCGGGGAAATTCAGGTGACAATGGGAGTCAACAAATTGCATGATGTTCGTTAGTCGCAGATAAAGTCTTTATTAAGCATAACTGTCCGTTCGGCCCATGTGTTGTAATAGATCTGTGCGGTGAAATTAAAATAGCCGCTTTTATAGTTAAAGTCAGCTGGATACGATCAGCGCTTTGCGATCATCGCGTTAAGATCATCGCGTTAAGATCATCGCGTTAAGATCAGCGCATTAAGAATAGCGCGTTGAGATCAGCACGATAAGATCAGCGGAGTGAATTTACCGAAATGGGTTTCAGGAAATGAGTTGCACAACATGAGTTCAAGCTTATGAGCACAAAGAAAGAAGATACCGTTATCGACCCGGTTGCTATGGTGAAAACCTATGGCGAGCAGGCCAGTGCCTGTGCTGCTGTTTTGGCTTGCGCAGACACAGCCACTAAAAATGCTGCCTTGCTTGCTATTGCTGATGCCATAGATGCATCCGGTGCAGCCTTGCTTGCTGCAAATGCCGAAGACCTTGCCAGTGCCAAACGCGGTGGTATTAGTGATGCACTGTTTGACCGGCTGGAACTCAATGATGCTCGCATCGCGTCTATGTCTAAAGGCCTCCGTGATATAGCAGCGCAACCTGACCCGATTGGTAGTTTGTCCGCAAGTGAACGACAGCCCTCCGGCCTGGAAATTTCGCGCATGCGTGTGCCTCTTGGTGTTATTGGCGTTATTTATGAATCGCGTCCTAACGTCACCGCCGATGCAGCTGCCCTGTGTTTAAAATCAGGCAACGCGGTTATTTTGCGTGGCGGCAGTGAAGCGGCGCTTTCCAATCGCGCTATAGCAAAGTGTATTGCGCAAGGGCTGAAGAGCGCTGGATTGCCAGAGCATGCAGTGCAGCTTATTGCCACCACAGATCGTGAAGCTGTCAGCGCGCTACTTAAACTTGAGGAGCACGTGGATGTCATTATTCCACGTGGCGGCAAAGGATTGATTGAGCGCATAAGCCAGGATGCCAAAGTACCGGTCATTAAACACCTGGATGGAATTTGTCATGTGTACATCGATACTGGCGCTGACGTCGACAAAGCCATGGCGGTGGCGTTCAACAGCAAAACCTATCGATATGGTATCTGCGGCTCCATGGAGACCTTGCTGGTGGCTGAATCTGAGGCGGCAAGTTTGTTGCCTGCACTGTGTGAAAAGTTCAACATTCACGGTGTGGAACTGCGTGGTTGTGAAAAAACGAAACAACTGATTGCGGGTGTGAATACAGCAAGCGATGAAGACTGGTCAACAGAGTATCTGGGGCCGATTTTGTCGATAAAAATAGTGGCTGACATTAATGAAGCCATGAACCACATAGCGCATTACGGCTCGGGGCACACCGATGCAATTGTGACCAATGACATAGAACGGTCTCGTTTATTTGTGCGTCAAGTGGATTCGAGTTCTGTGATGGTTAATGCGGCAACCTGCTTTGCCGATGGTGCACAATATGGGCTGGGTGCTGAAATCGGTATTAGCACGAACAAAATGCACGTACGTGGCCCAGTTGGCGCGTTAGGTTTGACGTGCGAAAAGTACGTGGTAACCGGTGAAGGAACCATTCGCAGCTAATTTACTCTTATAGTGTTGGCACTTAGGCATGCGTAAATGCACTGGTAACAGTTAATTCATTTGTGCAGTTTATTTTTAAATCGAAAATCTATTTTTAAATCAGAAGTTTATTTTGAATTAAAGGTTTATTGTCAATCAGGAATTTGTTGTTTATCAAACAAGTAAAGTTAGATGCATAAAGAAAGTTAAATTTATTAAAGAAAAATAAAAGAGGTTAAATGAATGACATGAGTAAAAAACGTAAGCAAAAAAAGGCGCAGCAAAATACTGTGCGTGCGGTAAATAAACCGATCGCAACTATGCCGCTGGTAAAGAAGCGTAATGCCGTTGCGCTGAATCCACTGCTAAAGAAATCGGCCGTGCATCAGAAAAGCACAAAAGCTAAGCGACAAGCAGAGAAAGTGAGCTTAAAAAAAACGTGGTTTGAGCGAGTTGCTGCACTTGTTGCGGCAACTGGCCAAAGCCACGTTTTAAGCGAGCTCACTTAAAATAGCTTAACGCACGCAGTTCTCCAATTCATGCCCATAAGCCAACCCTTACAACAACGCATAGGTCTGTTCGGTGGTACTTTTGACCCGATACACTTTGGTCACTTACGTCCTGCAGTTGAGTTGGCTGAAAAGTACAAGCTTGACCACCTGCGCATGCTACCCAATCATCGCCCGGCACATCGTGACGAACCCAGCGCGACCACGGCGCAGCGCATACAAATGCTGAATCTGGCAACGGATGCCATTCCGCAGCTAATTGTCGATACGCGCGAAGCCAACCGGGACAAAGCCTCTTACACTTTCGATACCTTGACTGAATTCCGCAAAGAGTACCCCGAAGCCAGTTTGATATTTTTCATGGGTCAGGATGCATTCTCAGGCTTTGACTCATGGCATCGCTGGGAGGATATTCTGGGGTTGGCAAATCTGGTTGTAATAGATAGACCAGATGCGATTTTAAGTACCTGGGCTATTGATTTAATGGCATCGAGGGCCGCAGCTATAGCAGCGTCTTCAGAAAAAAATGTTGGAAATAGCGTGATAAACGCATCGGCAGGTGCGATAGAACGCTGCTCCGTGACTCAGTTGGCGATATCTGCCACCGATATCAGGCATCGTATCGCTTCTGGAAAAAGTATCGAATTTCTCGTACCCGAGAACGTTAACCGGTATATTGTTCAGCAAGATCTGTATCGCCGAACAAGCACTTAAGGAACTCAAAACCAAGTATGAAAACCGAGCAGTTAGTTGACCTTGCAACCGAAGCGCTTGACGCGCTCAAAGGCACCGATATAACCGTCATCGATATTTCGACAAAATCGAGTATTGCTGATGCAATGATGGTTGCCACTGGCACGTCCAAGCGGCATGTCCGTTCGATGGCCGAGTCGGTGCGACAAAGCGCCAAAGAAGCCAATCACCCGCCGCTGGGTTTCGAAGGTGGCGACAGCAGCGACTGGATTCTGGTTGATCTGGGTGATGTCATCGTGCATGTTATGACGTCAGAGAAGCGCGACTTTTACGCATTAGAAAAACTTTGGTCTGTTGGCCCTGACGATAATGAAAAACAACCCAGCATGTTAGGTGCTGTTTAACGTGTCGTGCAGGCCGCAATCCAAGCTACAACGTAGTCGCAATCTCGTCGGCAATCTCATCATCAATGTGGCCTGCAATAAAGTGGCCTGCAATCTACTCCGTGATAAAACCACTGTCTGGCTATGCAATTATCGCTTTGCGCAGTAGGCCGAAAGATGCCCGACTGGGTACAAAGCGCTACTGCAGATTATAAAAAGCGCTTGCCCCGGCAATGGCAATTCAAAGTGCACGAGGTATCGCAAGCCAGTTTAGGTTCATCTGGATTAAATAAAGTTAAAGAGGCGCAAGGCCTGCTGGCCTGTGTTCCCGACAGAGCCCATATAGTGGCTCTGGATAATCGCGGCGATTCCTGGACCACGCCACAAGTTGCTCAAGAACTCACGCGCTGGCAGGAGCTTGGAAAACCTGTAAGTTTATTGATTGGCGGGCCGGATGGATTGGATGATACCGCCTATAATCAATCAGACCAGCAGTGGAGTTTGTCACCACTGACATTTCCCCATCCACTGGTACGAGTGCTGTTAATTGAGCAAATATACCGAGCGTATTCCCTCACGATTAATCATCCGTACCATCGAGCCTGATTTTACGATCAGACACACTAAATTTTCGTAAAAGTTGGGTGTGGCAGACCGTATTGGAACACGTCGCAACATGAACAACGAATTAATTCTGGCTTCAGCATCACCTCGGCGTCTCCAATTGCTGAACCAAATCGGCCTGCGCCCAACGGTCAGAGTAGCTGATGTCGATGAATCGCCGCACTCCGGTGAGACGGGCCCAGCCTTGGTGTCTCGCTTAGCCCGTGCCAAATGCGATGCTATTGAGGCCGATATACCCGTGTTAGCGGCCGATACGGTAGTGATGCGAGGCACGCGTGTTTATGGCAAACCGGAAAGTCGGGCACACGCTATTGATATGTTGTTATCGCTATCAGGCGGTGTTCACACAGTTGTAACAGCGATTTGCCTTCGCGCAGAGGAACAGTTTCACGTCAACGCAGTCCAAACCAGTGTCACAATTGCGCACATTGATGAGGCGTTGGCTGTGCGATATTGGAATACTGGTGAGCCCGCTGGAAAAGCGGGTAGTTATGCTATTCAGGGAGTGGGTGCTGTGTTTGTTGAACGCCTGGATGGAAGCTACAGTAATGTCATGGGTTTGCCCTTATTTGAAACCGCGCAGTTGCTGACAAAAATTGGACTCGTGCCTTTTGAGAAAACAGTAAATGAGTGAAGAGTTACTGATCAATGTGACCCCTCAAGAGACACGGGTGGCGACTGTCGAAAACGGCATGCTCACCGAAGTGTGGATTGAACGTGCGCAAAAGATTGGTTTGGTGGGAACGGTATTTAAAGGTACGGTGCGACGTGTTCTACCTGGCATGGAAGCAGCGTTCGTTGATATCGGTTTAGAAAAGGCAGCCTTTCTACATGTATCAGATATTGCCGGTTCAATAGAAGTGAATCCGGACGGTGAGAAAGTCACCAAGTCTATTAGTCGCATGTTGCACGAAGGTGAAAAGATTGCTGTTCAAGTGGTAAAAGATCCTTTGGGTACTAAAGGTGCGCGGGTCACATCAAACTTGACTGCACCATCGCGTTATTTAGTGATGATGCCATTTGAAACCAGCATCGGGGTGTCTGTCAAAATAGAGTCCGAAGAAGAACGCGATAGATTGCGCGATTTGGTTGCTGATCTTCGCGAAGATGACTCGTACGGCTATATTGTCAGAACGGCTGCTGAAGGCTGTGACAGTGAAGCATTGGCGGCTGACATTCGCTACCTGGCCAAAGTATGGAAAGGTATCAAGACGCAACTCAGCAGCGCGCCTTCAGGTCATGTGATCTTCAGAGATTCACCCTTGGTGTTGCGCACGCTTCGCGACATTCGAGGACCGTCTATTGAACGCATCCGAATAGATTCCAGAGAAACATATAAAAACAGCATCGAGTTTTGCGCAGAATATGTTCCTGAATTGTCAGAGCGCATCGAGCATTACCCGGGTGAGCGTCCAATATTTGATCTTCACGGTATCGAAGATGAAATTGAACGTGCCTTGAATAAGAAAGTGCCACTCAAATCTGGCGGGCACCTGGTTATCGATCAAACCGAATCCATGACCACTGTTGATGTCAATACTGGTGCGTTTGTCGGGCGGCACAATTTAGAAGAAACCATTTTTAAAACTAATCTGGAGTCAGCGCAGGCTATCGCGCGTCAGCTACGACTGCGCAACCTTGGTGGCATCGTTATTATTGACTTTATCGATATGCAGGTAGTCGATCATCGTCGCCAGGTTTTGCGCGCTTTGGAAAAAGCTCTCGAAAAGGATCACGCCAAGACCCAGGTTTCCGATGTGTCTGCGCTGGGATTGGTTGAAATGACCCGCAAGCGCACGCGCGAGAGTCTCGAGCAGGTGCTGTGTACCGAATGTATGGTCTGTCAGGGCCGCGGTATGACCAAAACACTTGAAACGGTTGTGTTTGAAATTACTCGAGAAATTATCCGCCAGGTTCGTCAGTTTGATATTGAATCAGTGACTGTGCTGGCGTCTACTGACATTGTTGAATGGTTCACTGAAGAGCGTTCCGACGATTTAGCATTGCTCGAAGACTTTGTTGGTGTTCCTATCCGTTTGCAGGGTGAGCAAATGTACACCCGCGAACAATACGACGTTGTGCTGAAGTGACCGGCACCGCAAAACAAACCAATGCGCAAACCAATGCGCAAACCAACTCGCAAACCAACTCGCAAACCAAAAACGAGCTCGCCAATGACGAGCGCAAATCTTTGCGCGCCCGGATTAATGCTGGTAAAAAAATCGGTGGTGGAAAAGTAGCTTCTGCAGCTGGCACTACGGCTCGTTGGTTATTTATTGTTTTGGTCTTTTGCATTTTTTTTATAGCGCTGCTGCTCATCATGGCACGTATCGGCCTGCCTTTTCTGGGAAATTATAAAGGTGAAGTAGAGACTCGGCTAAGCGAGCAACTTAAGAGTCCGGTAGTTATTGATGACTTAACCGTGCGTTGGGAGCAATTCGGCCCAAAGCTCAGTGCTAACGGTGTGTCGCTAAGCGAGTCAGCTCAGCGGCAAGTGTCGCTCGATGAGGTGCTTATCGATGTCAATATGTTTAAATCGATAAGGCAGGGTGCTCCGGTAATTGATGAACTTATTCTGGTCGGGGCTAAGCTTGCTCTGGAAACATCAGAAAATGGCAAATTTCGTTTGCAAGGGTTAAAAAGCGACGAACCAGTTGCGTCGACACCAAAAAAAGAAGTGAATGTGTTGTCGTGGTTAATGAACACGCCACGTGTCGAGCTGCGTGACGCGACTATATCTTTGCTCGATAAAAATCAAAGCGTGTCGGCCCAAAGTCAGCCGATTGTGATAACCAATCTCAATGTGCTCGCGCTTAATGATAATGAGTTGCATCAGTTGCGTGTTGATGTGCAACTGCCTCCTGAACTGGGTGGGCAGGTTGAAATGGGTCTGGACCTGACCGGTAGTAGCGAAAGCATACAAACGGCTTCAGCTGACTTTCATTTAAAAGCCTCTAACCTTAGGCCAGATGCCTGGAGATCATTGCAAACCACTCGCCTGAAAGGTTTGCCAATTTCCGCCACCGGTATCGCCCGGCTAAACGCCAATATGAATCTTGAACTTTGGGGGACAGCATCAGAGGGCAAATTACAATCTGCGCGAGGCCAGCTAATGGCCCGTGATTTAATTGATCTAAAAACCCGGGAGACAGTGCTCGATAGTATTTCTACTGATGTGGTGTTCAGCAATCAACCGATGGGCTGGCAGCTCAGTACAGATTCACTGACGTTTAAAAAAGACGATGAAGTGACTTCCGTGAACAGCGTGATCTACCACTTTAAGCCTGCCGCTAACACGGCGTGGAAACTTGATGCACGTGGTGAATCTTTAAAGCTGGATGTAGCCAACAAGCTTGTTTTGTCCTTGTTTGACAAAGATGCCGACTTACCGCGTGCTCGATGGTTGGCCGACGCCAGGCCGACGGGTGATTTACTTGACTGGGATGCATCATTTGCATTGATTGATGGTAAGCCCGACTTTTCTTTGTTCAGTATTTTTAACAACGTTGAGCTTCAAGCCGCTGCGGGCATACCTGGCAGTAAAAACATTGGCGGCACAATCGATATGCAACACAATGTTGGCAAAATAATTATGCAGGGCATTGATGCTGAAATTGATGCGCCGTCAGCCTACTCGCAAGCACTGTATCTAAATAAAATCTACGGTGAAATGGATATCGATGTACGCGATCCGCAAAGAACTTCAATACAAGGCGATATTGTCATTGAAGATGATGGATTTCAATCCAGCACTCGAATGGAAGTCAAGCTGCAGCCCGGTTCGTCGCCTCATCTTTATGTGCAAGGCAAATTTTCGCTCGACGACCTTGCTCAGACAAAAGACTATTTTCCAGTCAGGTTATTCAAACCTGCAACCACACGATGGATAAATGATGCTTTGATTGCAGGCTCCGCAGTTAACGGTGAGCTGTTAATGTTTGGCGATGCAGGAGATTTTCCTTACAAAGAAAATGAGGGTGTTTTTAAAGTGGGCTTTGACTTGCAAGATGCCACCATCGCCTTTATGCCATCGTGGCCAAGTGCAACTGACTTACAAGGTCGGTTTGACATGGAGGGCGCATCTATACGTGGGTCCGCAACCGATGGCAAACTCGAATCCATGCGTCTAAGTAATTTAAATGTACGCATAGATGATTTAACCAACCCAGTCGTAAAGGTGTCCAGTACTGGTTCATCATCATTAGCCAATTTAGTCAATTTTGGGAATACCGGTCCGTTAAAAGCGCTGTTATCTCCGGCTTTATCTGATGTTACCGCATCGGGACGCGCACAAATGGATGTCAATATTGAAGTTCCATTACGACGCGCCACCCAAGTTAATACGATAGCAACAGCACAAGCAGAAACCACTAATAAAAGTCGAAAAATCCCGGGTTTAAAAGTCAATGGTTCTGTTTTCCTGAACGGTAATGATGTTGCATTAGGTCGGGCAAAGCTGGATTTGTCTGATCTTAATGGCGCTATTGGATTCTCGCAATCGGGAGTCAGAGTAAATAATTTAGAGGCGCTCATGTTTGGCCGTCCTGTCCGACTGGACAGTACAACACAGGGCGAAGGCAATAACCGAGCTATCGAAATTACCGTGGCTGGGCCTATTGGTGCTGCAAACATCCTGAATAACTATCAGATACCGCTAACTCAGTTTGTCGAGGGTGAATCTCAATGGAATGTGCGTGTGCTTGTTCCAATGAATGCAGCTCGAAGTGCTCGTGATGGCATACAAGTGGCGGCAGTGAGCGGGCTTGTTGGCACTCGAATGATTTTACCCGAACCGTTAGGTAAGCCTGTGGGTACTTCAGTGCGAATGGCTTTGTCCACAAAGTTAATAGCCAACTCGCAAACGTCCGAATGGCTTATCGACTACGGTGACAACATGCGTAGTTTAGTTAAAGTAGATGCTGACGGCCTGAAAGCCATGTCTTTGCGGTTTGGCGGAGAGCCACCAAATGCAAACATCGAAGAAGGGATGCGAATTGAAGGTTCGGTTGAATCTTTGGGTGTGGATGGCTGGGTGCAGAGTGTGGCCGACCTTATAAACGGCTTAGAGCCGTCGGTAAACCCTAAACCGATTATGCGGATTTCAGCTGACATCAATGTAACGCAATTTGGCGTGGGCAGAGCGTATGTAGGTGGAGGTTCGCTGCGGTTTAATACTGACAATACCTACGTCAACGGTGTGATTGAAAGTCCCTGGCTGAGCGGCAGCGCGCGTTATCCGAGGGAACACTGGGATAAATCAAAACCTGCCATCGCGCGAATTCGTAGTATAGATAAGCGCTTTATAGACGCCTTGGCAACGGCTCCTGCCAGCGAAAATCCCAGCGAGTTGGATCCTCGCTTGCTGCCCCCACTCCAAGTGCGTGTAGCGCAAATTCGTTGGGACATGCTTGATCTTAAAGACCTCACCGTTCGGACGTCTCCAGCGGTGAGCGGATTAAACATTGATGCCTTTGGTTTTGCATATCAAAGTGCGCAACTCATTGGCAAAGGTTATTGGCGACTGCGTGACCCTCAGGGTGTCAACATTGCGCTGACAGATCAGCATGTGACCAAGCTTGACCTGACACTGCAAAGCGATAATTTTGGCGCTCTGTTGAACAACGTAGGCTTTGGCGGCAACCTCGCTAATGGGCAAGGCGTTATAGAAGGCTCTTTAATATGGCCTGCGCCTGCTTATAAGCCTTCGCTGGATAATTTGGTTGGTGAAATGAATCTGGACATGAGCAAAGGGCGCATTTTAAAAGTAGAGCCTGGTGGTGCAAAGCTGGCAGGCTTGTTTGCTCTGGAGGCGATACCGCGAAGACTTGGTCTGGATTTTAAAGATATGGTGCTCGATGGGCTTGACTATGAAACTATTCGCGGCGATGTTCAACTGGCTAACGCAATTGCACATGTACCGCTGGTTCAGCTAAATGGAACCGTCGGCGTAGTGGATATTACAGGCGAATCCAATTTAAAACTAAAGACTTATAATCAACGTCTCACTGTGTTACCCCGAGTGAGCGCTGCATTGCCGATTATAGGTGTGATAACCGGCGGGGCAACCGCGGGTATTGGTGCGCTGTTTGCTGGCGGCTTACTAAAAGCAATTGGTTTGGATTTCGATCGTATTGGCTTGCGTCATTACACACTCAAAGGAGACTGGGACGAACCGGAAGTTACGCTTGTGCCATTTGATGCGGTATCTGACCGCTAGTTTGCCGCAGGTAGTGCCCACAACGGGGCAGGTCGATTTTCTGTTGTAAACCAAATAACGCCATTGCTGGCCACGGCCAGTGCCTCGGCTTGCGACAAGGAGTGTGTGTGCACCCGGTTTCGTAACTGAGGAAAAATCTCAGCCCAAGTCTGATCGTCATTGCGAGTGTATCGATAAACACTTCGATAGGTTAATACATAAGCATGGCGGTTTTGTTGATCTATATCGAAAGCCGTGGGCTGGGTAATGTCAACCCCACTAAGCGATGCAATTAGACCCGCTTCAACCGATGTGTTCGGTATGGCAAGGCTGCCTATGTATTCAGCTGTGACAATGCCATCCTGACCCGATAACTGCAGCGGCAAACGATAAACCCGACTGGCTTGCCGTTGGTTGTTTTTAATACCCTGTTTGGTCAGTATGTATATCCATCCATCTGCAACAGACATTGACTCTGAATTGTAGTTACCATCAGGGTAAACAAAGCGTATCGTGTGAATCGAATTTAATTTCGCGCCTCTTTCGCTATCCAACAGCGGCTCACTGAGCACGTGAATCCGGTATTCCATTTCGCGAGTGGTGTTATTGCCAATGTCAGCAATAAACAGATACGACTCGCCGTTAATCCATGCCGATGCCATGTCTTCCCAGTCGCGGTTTGTCTCATTGACTATCCACGAACCTATGGATTCGCCCGTGTGTTTCAATGCATACAGTTTCGCTTTGTTACCACTGTCATTGATTGCCCAGAATGTATTTGACTGACGCGTCGAAGACGTTAATCCACTGATTTCTGTGAGCTCCGGATGTTGAGCTTCCCCTGTGCTTTGTGGTGCCGTTGTTGAAAACTGTGTGCCGGTATTACTGCTGTTTTCTTCCAATGGTTCGGTGGCGTTAACATTATTTTCTGGTATTTGAGCGCCAGAGTCGATGTCAGTGTCAGCGCCACTGTCTTCCAGTGGAGGAGCAGTGTGTGACTGACACGCGCCCAGCCCGAGCAATGTCAACAAACCGATTTTCAGATACCGTTTCATTGCGAATCTGAGGGAATATGATTGAGCGCGTCGCGAACTGTCTTGAACAACAAGCGCGCTGATTTCGGCGGTTTATTTTCATTTTTTTCTTTGCTGGCACTGCGCTGCAGCTGACGCAATTGCTGTCGGTCGGCATGCGGGTATTTGTCCAGAAATTCTGTTAACGCCTGTTTGGGGTCCGGTTGTTCATCAAAGCCAAGCAGCCGATCGCGCCACTGCTCAACCAGATGTAATGTTTGAGAATTCAGTCTGGCTGCCTGTCGGATAGATTCCAGCGCCGCTTCTACTGGTTCTGTGTCTATTTTACGCAGCCGCTTGGCCAACCAGCCCAGCTGGCGCTTTCTAGCGCCATTTTTGGTGGTGCGATTTAATTCCTCTATTGCGTCTGTGATGTCCTCTGGCAGAGGCACGCGGGCCCGTTCTGCGGCGCCCAGGGCTGCCAGCTCGGAACCGAGTTCACGTATCGCGTGAGCATCGCGTTTGAGCTGGGATTTGCTGGGTTCTTCGTCAAAATGGTCATCTTCGAGGTCCGGTTCTTGGGCTATCATCTAATTACGCCTAGTTTCGTCAAGAGACTTGTTTCGAAGTCTTTCGTAAGACACTGTTAAATGTGAATAATCGCGTGTTGTTTTTTTGCGACGTTCGGTATTTAATGGCCTGTCTGATACTTGTTTTGGCCGGTTTGGCTGCATGCAGTTCTCTGGTGGCTAGCCATTTGTATAGTCACTAGCCATTTGTCTTGTTGCTTGTTGGAGCACATTATAGGTAAATGTGGCTACATCGGAAGTAATTGTAAGCAAGGTTTGTTTGATTAATGTGTCCGTTCTTGCAGGCACGTGCGTTTAACAGACACCAGGTTGGATTAGATTTGTTGTTTAGACTTGTTTGATTAGTTTTGCTTGAAGCTTTGCTTGAAGTTTTGCTTGAAGTTTTGATTGATTAGTTCGGTCGACCAGACTTGCTTGGTCACGCTTGTTTGAGCATATATGAAGTCGCCAAGTTGTTTAAAAGGAAATTAACGCCTCACCATGATTCGCACCTTAGCAATAGTCAGTATCCTCGCGCCATTCTTGGTGCCGGCGGCTTACGGCCAGGCAAACGGTGAGCACTCATTCGAATACAACGATTCGGTCGGTGGGGGTTATGGCGGGTATGGACAAGACCCGTTCGACCTGGATAGTGCCGACCACGAGACTATTCGGTATTCCCGATTGCCTGAATCTGGCCTGGGAGCCGACCAAATACCGCGTTACGCCGATCGCCAAACCGAATTTTCGATCAGTGTTCGACCTGCCAAGCCGAAGTTTAGCCTTGAAAATGGCTTTGGCCTGAACATGTTTAGCCAGGCACAACCTGCGCTGGCCGTGGCCAGTGGTCAATTGGGGAAAAATCGACTTATCGAAAGCGTGCCTGATATCCACGAGGGCTTTGCGTATTCAGCGGGTGTCAAAGTGGAACACGAAGACGCAGATATTGATGGCACGGCGTATGTCAGCTCGGGACTGCTTGGACTGTCTTACGGGCGGCTTGGCACACTATGGTATGGCGGTGTGGATCTTAACGTGGAACAGTTTGTCGCCGATTACGATGGGGCCGAACAGTACGAAGTGCTTAGTGTGGATTTCACCACCGGGCGCCGTTTGGGCTGGACTGGAACCACCAGCGCATCGCCGCTTTGGATGCTGTCTGTGCACGGAAATCTAGACCTGCAAGATGATACCAACGCCGAAGATCGTGGCGACTGGTATCTGAACCCCAGCCTATTTTGGCAAAACCCCGGATTTACTTTCTCGGCTCAAGTCCAGGTACCTGTTGATTCTGTATCTTCTGACAGTTCTGTTGAGCCAGATTACCGGCTGCGAGCTATTTTCGAAAAGCAGTTCTAAAACCTGACAAATGCCCTTCGCACCATCTTCGGGCTTACTTTAATCGTCAGGCTTACTTTGTAGAGTAAGGCTTTGCGCCGCCTTCCTGGGTAACCCTGTTGCTTAACTTTGTCAGTTTTAATCGAGCAACCAATTTGTCGCGCTTGTACTGCTCTATTTTAACTGGCACGTAGTCAAGCTCAGGGGCAAACCAGGTGATAGTGTGTCGGGTCGATCCACCGGCAGTATTACTTTTCACACGAATAGTCTCCAGCGGACCCATACGCGTATCAACTTTCTCAGTACCTTCGTTAGAAAACATCATGGTCTTCACGCGACCATTGTCAAATACTTGCAGTTGCGCACTGTCGAAATTACTTTTTTTCAGTTCGTCCATTACTGTCAGGGTCACCGACAGACGATCAAGAACCGGATCAGAAAACGATTCGGTGATCTCTTCGCCACGGCGTTTGTAAGTCAGTTGGTTTTCATCCCAGTCGAACCAGGCATCGACACTGCGTCGTGATTCTTCGTCTTGCCGATACGTGTAGCGCTGCGGTTTTAGTTCTAGCTTGTCATTGGCGCTGGTCGCACTGAACACGCTGATTTCCTGGATTTTGCCTTTGCCGGTTAACTTGAAAACACCTGTTGGTGTCGTTTTCAAGCTGTAAACCCATTCATCACCTTGTTTGGCTAGCTGCAATTTGGCGCTGCCGGCGCTGATCATGTTGTTGCCTACGTCGTACTCAACCTCGAACGGTGTAAAGTCGGCTGGCTGAGCGCTGGCAATATTGGCTGTAAAGGCCGTCATGGCGCTCAGCAGGCACACGCTCGCTACTTTGAGGAGTGTCGTTGCTGGTTGATTGCTCATTCTTGTAGATCTCATTTAATTATCCATTCACGATTGCCCACCACTCTGGTGCTCACTCGCATGGTTTTATAGCTCTGTTTTTGCATTTGTGCTTTCACATCCGTGCATTGCCAAGGGTACATTTTCCATCGGCATAGCGGGCGACACCACTCACACAAAGCTGCAATGCATGAGTAAATAAGTCGTGTTCTATCAGTAGGACTCGCTCAGCCAGCGTTTGTTCTGTATCAGTTGGTAGAACCGGGACTCGCGTCTGCGCAATTATGGGTCCTGCATCAAGCTCGGGTGTGACGAAATGGACAGTTGCACCGTGCTCAGTATCGCCTGCAGCCAGGGCTTTTGTGTGCGTATTAAGCCCAGGGTACTGCGGTAGTAGTGAAGGGTGAATATTGAGCATTCGTCCCAGGAAATGGTTTACAAAGTCGGCACTGAGTATGCGCATAAATCCTGCTAGCACCAGCCAATCTGGCTTGAAAGAGTCGACTAATGTGAGCAACTCAGCATCAAACTGATTGCGATCAGCAAATGCGGTGTGATCAACAACCGCTGTTGCTATGTTTTGAGACTGTGCAAATTTTAGTCCACCGGCTTTGTCCGTGTTGCTGATGACAGCGACAACTGAGCCGTCGATGGCACCGTTGTTACAAGCCTCAACAATGGCCCGCATATTAGATCCACGGCCCGAAATCAGGACAACTATGCGCGTCATGCGTAGGCAACCACCGCGGCTGTGGATGTTTGCGTGTTTGCTTCTATGCTGCCAATAATGCTTGCTGACTCGCCAGCGATTTTCAGCTTTTGGACCACAGCATCGGCATCATTAGCGCTGACAATCAGGGTAAAACCAACACCACAGTTAAAGGTGCGTAGCATCTCGCTTTGCGCAATGCCGCCATGCTCTGCAAGCCAGTCAAATATCGGTGGGGCAGTCCATTTAGTCAGATCGATAAGTGCAACGGAATTGTCAGGCAAACTGCGCGGCACATTTTCTGTGATGCCGCCGCCTGTTATATGCGCCATGGCTTTAATTGGCGTGCTGTCTTTTAGCAGTGACAAAATTGATTTGACGTAGATGCGCGTAGGTAACATCAGGGTTTGGCCCAAAGAAAGATCACCGAAGGGTTCATTGATATCATGCTGTTCGCATACTTTTCGTATCAAAGAGTAACCGTTGGAATGCGGGCCACTGGACGCCACACCAATAATGGCGTCTCCGGGGGCCACGGTGGTGCCATCGATGATTTGATCTTTTTCGACGATACCCACAGCAAAACCTGCCAGATCGTAGTCGCCTTCGTGGTACATACCTGGCATTTCGGCGGTTTCACCACCGAGCAGGGCCGCTCCTGACTGTACACAGCCTTCGGCTATGCCGCCAACCACTCTGGCAGCCTGATCAACATTGAGTTTACTCGTGGCAAAATAGTCTAAAAACCACAGTGGCTCGGCACCGCAAACCAATATGTCATTGACACACATTGCAACAAGGTCAACGCCCACGGTGTCCGGCATGTCCAGATCGATGGCCAGACGCAGTTTTGTGCCCACTCCATCAGTGCCGGAGACCATGACGGGTTGGCGATATTGGTTGGCAGGCAGCTCGAACAGCCCACCGAATCCGCCAATAGCGCCTAGAATTCCTGTACGGTGTGTGCGCGCAACTGCTGGTTTGATTTTTTCGACAAGGGCATTTCCGGCTTCGATATCCACGCCAGCACTGGCGTAAGTAAGCCCATTGGAATTGGTAGATTCAGTGGTCATGGCGTCGATAAACACGTAAAGATGTAATGATACTCGCAATACTTTATCAAGAGTGTGTAAATACGAATGAGCAAACTAAACGCTTTGAAAAATCACTGGGGTAGCACTGATAGCCAAGTTTGTGGATCTGCGCAAAAAGTACTCTGCAGATTAGCAGTCCTGTTTGTGCTGAGCATGATCTGCAGTAGCAGCTATGCGCAAAACGATGCGTATAGCATTCAAGTTGCTGTAGTTGATCGCTCCTCACAAGAACAACGGAATGCTTATCAGGTTGGGATGCGCTCGGTGCTGTTAGCCAACAGCGGTGACAAGACGTTGCTAAACCGGGACGACGTGAGGGCCGGATTGGGCGAAGCGGATACATACGTTGAATCATTTCGGTACGACTCGCCAACTGTTGGAACGACCATACCCCGTAGTACGCCTATGACCGATGCAGTTAGAAGCAGTGGTAAGGCCACTCAGCTTATGTTCATTCAGTTTAACCGTGAGCTGATCAATGAGCTCATTCGACCAGGCAATGCAGCCGAACCTGAAACTCAGGAAGAGTTTGATCGCTTTGCCAATGTTACCTCGGCCCTCATGTGGATTATTGTCGAAGATGGAGGGCGACAAATGTTGATCAGTGCAGCCGAAGGACAGAATGTTATGGAGCGTGCGCGCGAGATTGCCGGTGGCCTGGGTATTTCTTTATCTTTTCCAGCAGGCGATGCAACCGATGCACAGGCGGTTGCCATTGATGATATAAAAACGGCTAACCTTGAGAGAGTTTCTGCAGCAGCCTTGCGCTATGCACAACCAGTAACCCTGGCGGCGCACGTGACGCGCACCCGCTCAGGTAGCTGGGAGGGCGTGTGGATGAAAGTGGCTGCAGGCGAAAAACAGAACCAAGCGTACAGCAGCAAAAGTCTTGATGATGCATTGCAATTGGGTATTTCATGGTTGGGAGGGCAAGACGTTGACAGCACGCCGACACAATCAAATTTTCAACCAGGCACAAGCTCAGCTTCATCCAGTGCCGAAGGCTTGCTTTGGATCAGTCCGTTGCGCACCACCAAAAACTATTCTGAAGTCATGTCATTCCTGAGTGCTATCGATGGAGTTGATACGGTTTATCCAAAAGAGGTGCTGAGTAGCGGGATGGTGTTTGCTGTGCTACCTCGAAGTGCGCTGTCAACGGTCGGTCGTGCGGCAGGTACGAAAGACTGGTTGCGACAATCAAACACACCGAGCTCTGCCAGTGAAAGCCGCTTTGCCGCCGGTATTTCTGTTGCGTTCGAATACTTGCGTTAGACGGTTGAAACATACTCTATGTTGCACCCGCAACTGACTCTGCCACTTGGTACGGTACCTTCGTTATCGTTTGAAACCTTTCTCAGTGGGGCCGCTAACGCTGACGCTGTGACTGCGTTAAAAGCATTGTGTGATGGCGAGCTAAACGAAAGGCAGCTGTTTTTCTGGGGTGAATCATCCAGTGGCAAAACTCATTTGCTGAGTGCTGCTTGTCAACACTTCGCGGCACGTGGTTTTCAGGTTGCTTATTTAACGGGTGACTTGGTAAATAATAGCGATGCCTTGTCGGGCATGGAACAATCTGATTTGCTTTGCATCGACGATGTGCATCTGTTGCGAGGCGATGCCGAGGAGAGTTTGTTTCATTGTATTAACCGTTGCCGTGATACGGATACCAGGCTCATATTTGCTTCGCAACAGCCTATCGATGATCTTAGCATTGGGCTACCCGATCTGAGAACACGTTTGACTTGGGGGCTGGTTTTTCAATTGCACGCGCTGAGTGATGAAGAGTTACCTGAGGCGCTGACATTGTTAATGGGGACGCGCGCGATGGAGGTGGGAGAAGAGGTTATCGATTATGTGTTGCGCCGTTATCCTCGCAATATGGCAGCGCTGAATTCTTTAGTGGAGCAGCTTGACCAGGCTACGCTTAGCGAACACCGAAAGGTAACTATTCCTTTGGTGAAACGGCTGAGCGAGTCGACGGTGTAAATCGAGCAAAGAACATACTGCCTACAAATAACAATAAGCTGAACAACACCGTAAGATAGCCCAGCCAGGCTTGACCCTCACCGTGATTAAAACTCGCATCCACACCCACCGCGAAATAAAACATCGATACAAAAGTGACCCACTGATGCGTGTAGCGACGTGCGTGCAACAAGCCACGTAACGGAAACAATAGCGGCACGACCAGCAACACAATGGGTACCACGCGTGGAATATTGGTTGGTGGTGCCAGCCAGGTAAACCAGCTTAACAACAGAGCCAGCAACCCGAAGTAGCCAATAAGCGTGCACCAGCGAGATAAAAATCGTTTGTTCATCCCGCGATTATCGCGCAAATTAATGGGGACGGAGGGATTTGTTTTTGTCCAACAGAGGGTCAGGTCTTTTAAGGGGGTCGGGGGTCAGGTCTTTGATTTTGAATGGATGGAAGCCATCGTAGCGATCGTAAGGGTCAATTGCATTCAAAATCAAAGACCTGACCCCCGACCCCCTGTTATGACCCCCTGTTCGATATAAACAAATCCCTCCGTCCCCATTAATTCCTATCGGTCCCGTTAACTCCCTTTGCTCAGGCAAGCTACTTACAAAGCGGCGAAGCGTGCCTCAAGCTCATTAACTTCTCGAACTCCCTCAAGTGTGTCGACTTTTTTGCCAGCTGCATCAAACAGCACCAGGGTCACTTTGTCTGCATTGTGTTTGCGCTGGAAGCTTCCGCCTTCGGCGTCGGTCATATCCGCCACACGATAGACCACATCAGGGTTGTTTTTTAAGGCGGCTTTGGTGTTTCTCATGAGTCTTCTGCACAGTTGGCAAGACGGATCATGGACCTGAACAACCACGGGTTTTCCCTGTCCAATAGCTGAAAGCTGATGTAAGTCCTTGTTTTCTACATCATAGCGGTGAATGGCTGTCCCTGCCACGGCGGCCACTGGAACAGCTATTAAGGCTTTAATTGCGTTTCGGCGAGTGAATAAGGAGGATTTTGGCTTTGAGCGCGCAGGTTGTGGCTTGGCCTTTTGTGGCGCCTTGTCAGTTTTAGCCTGATTTTGTTGGTGATTCGGCTTGGCTTGACTAGCGGCTTGCTTCTTACGACGATTTTTTCTGCTCATATCAGTCACAACGTTTTTACCAATCGGTTGATTGCAATTCTAGATTGTATTAATGGGGACGGAGGGATTTAACAGGGTAACAGGGGGTCACAGTAACAGGGGGTCAGCACAGTAACAGGGGGTCAGGTCTTTGATTTTGAATGTAAATAACAGGGGGTCTTTGATTTTGAATGGAATTGACCCTTACGATCGCTTCCATCCATTCAAAATCAAAGACCTCTGTTACTGCATCCATTCAAAATCAAAGACCTGACCCCCTGTTACTGCTGGACCCCCATTTATGTTCAAAATCAAAGACCTGCCCCCCCCTGTGACTCTTTATGTAATCAACGTTGCAATCAAACAAGGGCGGGGCTCGTTGTTGCCTCATCAGCCGGCGATTCATTGTCATCGGTGTTTGGACTTACAAATACGCTGTAAAGCGGGAGATCAAATGAGTAATATCAATGAAGGGTTATCGCGACGTCGTTTTATGACCCGAGTAGCGGCAGTAGGTGCTGTGGGGTCAGCATCGTCTTTGGGTATCATAGCACCGCTGAGCAATGCTCTGGCGCAAGGCGCTTTGCCTTATGAAACCTTGGATGCGCCCATGCCAACACGTGACAAGTCACGCGTTGAAGTACTGGAATTTTTCTGGTTTGGTTGTCCGCATTGCTATGCATTCGAGCCAGCCATCAATAAATGGGACGATAACAAGCCCGACTATGTCGATTTTGTCAGAGAGGCGCCTCCACTGAATCCCAGTTGGGAAACGCATTCTCGGACTTTTTATGCAGCTGAAGCTTTGGGTATAACTGATGGTATGTTCGATCAATTGTTTGATCGTATACACAAAGATCGAAAACCAATGAGAGACCCCAAGAAAGTGGCCAAGTGGATTGCTTCGATGGATTTGGGTGTCTCTGCTGAAGAGTTTTCAAGCGCAATGAAATCCATGGCGGTTGAAACAGCTCTGAAGCGATCTATCGGCCGAGCCAGACAAGCCGGAATAACCGGCGTGCCCAGTATTATTATTAATGGCAAATATCGTACGGGCAATACGCTGGCTGGCGGACATCAAGGTATTATCGATGTCATTAATGAGCGTGCTGCCAGCGAGCACGCGAGCAGCTAAGGCCTATGGCGACTTCCAGAACGACACTTGAGTCCCTATTGCATTCAGCCTACCGCTATGCGCACGCTTTGTGCGCGCATGCCGAGATGGCTGAAGACTTGGTTCATGAAAGTTGGCTGAAAGTCGTCGATAAACACGGCCCGAATCCAGATAAAGCGTTGCTGTTTCGGGTCATTAGAAATGCGTTTATTGATCAAGCCAGGCATCGCACTCGTTTTCCGAGTGATACGTTTGAGGAAGAGCTTATGCCCGATGCCCGCTCTCACGATCCGTCTGACTACGTCAGTGAAGACCGTGTACTGTCCGCGGGCTTGGCTGCACTTCGCGAAATTGATCGTGAAGTCTTGTTTCTCTGGGTGTTTGAAGGTCACACTGCTGCAGAAATTGCAGAACTAACTGAGCAGTCTCGTGGCACCGTTTTAAGCCAGATTCATCGCGCGAAGGGTAAGCTGAGAACACATCTAGAGCAACATGCTCAACAGACTTTCACGGTGGTCGACGCGCCAAGGAAAGAAGAATCATGATAGAACAAGATAAGCGAGTGCGGGACTACTACGCAAAGTTGACCATGCCATCTGAAAAGCTGGATCAGCTTATTTCGATGCGGGCTGCTGATTTTTCAGATGGTCGTAATAGTTCAAGTGGTCATGGTGTTGCAGAAGCTGATCAGCGATCGCCTGGCACCAATTACGCTTCTTTTTTCAGGCGATTGTTCCACGTGCTCAAAATGTCTGCCTGGCACCCGGGTCTAAAAGCCGTGACTGCTGCTGTGATGGTGATGATGGTTTCGCTTTGGATGCATAACAGCGGTACCGAGTCTGAGCGCATGCTGCGAACAGTGAAAGAAGTCGCTATGAATCACACCACTCGCCTGGAACCCGAATACCGGGGTGATTCTTTGTCCAGTCTTGATAATTCAATGCAACAATTATCTTTTGCACTGGCGTTACCGAAAACCGTATTGAGCACGTACGAGCTGGTCGGCTCTCGCTATTGTTCGCTTGGTGGCGCGTTGGCTGCGCACGTTAAGTTCAAACAAAAATCCTCCGGTAGGCCGATGAGTTTGTTTGTTACTGCAGATTCTAAAGAGCTTGAAGAACTACGTGCACAACAAACCTCGCACGAAGGTGTCTCGGTGGAGTTTTGGAAAGAGGGTGGATTGTTTTATGCGATGGCCGAGCGAACGTAAGTTGGTTTTTCAGAGGCTGAGTTTTTACAAGCTTAGTTTTCTATAAATTTGTTTTTTATAAGTTTAGTTTTACAGAAGCTAAGTTTTTTATAAGCTTAATTTTACAGAAGCTGAGTTTTCAGAAGGTTAATTTTTCATTAGCCCGATTTTTCCGAAGCTTTAGCTTTTCAATTTCAGGGCAAGGCCAGCCACACGTTCACCCAGCAGGATGCAAAGTTCTGATTCGATGTCGTCCATTTTTATATCTCCGCGTTCTCCGGCCATGTGGCTTGCCCCATAGGGTGTTCCACCAGCGCGAGTCTTCATTAAGCCAGGATGAGAATAGGGCAGACCGCTGATAATCATGCCGTGGTGCAATAATGGAACGAGCATCGTTAACAACGTTGCTTCTTGACCGCCATGCAAGCTTCCGGTTGATGTAAACACGGCTGCAGGTTTTCCAGCTAGTGCGCTACCAAGCCACTGAGATGATGTTTGGTCAAAAAAGTGCTTTAACGACGCAGACATATTGCCGAAGTGCGTAGGGCTGCCAACGATTAGCCCATCGAGCGATTTCAAATCGCTAAGCTGCACATAAGGTGCGCCCGAATCGGGAACGGGGCTCTGGCTTGCACTAAGGTTGTTGGAAACTTTGGGCACACTGCGTATAACCGCCTCGCAGTTAGCCACGTGCTCTACGCCACGAGCTACCTGCTTGGCCATGGCATAGGTGTTGCCGCCGTTGGTGTCGTAAATAATCAGAAGTTTGCTTGTCATAGTCCTGGCATTCTTAAACGGCCATCAACGCGCCGCAAAATTGTGAAGTCTGTCATATAAAACCCGCGCACGGACGAAATATTCCACTGAATCAGATTTTCGCCGATAAAGGTCTAGTTACTCTGCCATCAGCGAATACCGCCCGTGTCTAATACCGCTCTGTCCAATACCAGCGATGTGCTCAACGATCAAGCCAGGCGCTTTGTCGATCCTGTTACCGGCAAGCTGGAGCTTGGTGCTGTACTCGAAGGCTTGTTGCAAGAAGATCTGATAGAAGAGTCTAACTCGCAATTGTTGCTGTCCTTGTCGCAGCCTAAAGACAAAGCCAATACCCTGGGTCCTCTAGAGCGTATAGCTAACAGTGGCTGGACTCTGCCCAGTGATGAGAATATCAGGATTGATCTTGAATATTTGTCCAAGTGGCTAGCGGACAAAGTCGGCCTTCCCTGGCTTCGAATTGACCCGTTAAAAGTTGATGTGCCCGCCGTGACAGCAGTCACCTCGTCCGCTTATTCAACCCGCTTTAATGTTATTTGTGTGGAAGTAACCAAAGACTATGTTGTGTTTGGTACAGCCGAGCCCTATTACGATGAATGGCAGGCTGAGCTACACCGTGTGTTGCAAAAAGAAATCAGACTGGTTGTTTGTAATCCTGATGATATTCGTCGTCTTCTGGTTGAATTTTATTCGCTGTCCAAATCGGTTCTTGGTGCTAATAACGACCACATGAACACATCCAGTGCTGTTCAAAATCTTGAACAACTTATGGAGTTGGGTCGCGGTGGCAAGCTTGAAGCTAATGACTCACATGTGGTCAGTATCGTGGATTGGTTGCTGCAGTATGCCTACGAACAACGAGCCAGTGATATTCACCTTGAGCCCCGTCGTGACGATGGTGGTGTGCGTTTCCGAATTGATGGTGTGATGCAACAGGTGTATGACATGCCTGCTGGTGTCATGAGCGCGGTAACCAGTCGGCTTAAAATATTAGGTCGTATGGATGTTGCCGAAAAGCGACGACCGCAAGATGGTCGCTTGAAAACGCGTAATGCTGAAGGTAAAGAAGTGGAGCTGCGTATATCCACCATGCCAACAGCCTTTGGCGAAAAAATGGTTATGCGAATATTTAATCCAGACGTGCTGGTTAAGAACCAGACGCAACTTGGATTTGATGCGCGTGAGGCGGGCATCTGGAATGACATGATCAAACAGCCCAACGGCATTTTGCTGGTTACCGGGCCGACAGGTTCGGGTAAAACAACAACGCTCTACAGTAGCTTAAAACTATTAGCTACCCCTGAAGTTAACTTATGCACCATTGAAGACCCAATCGAATTGATTGTGCCAGAGTTTAATCAGATGCAGGTTCAGCACAATATTGAATTGGATTTCGCCTCTGGAGTGCGCACGTTACTAAGACAAGATCCTGACATCATAATGGTGGGTGAAATACGAGATCTTGAAACAGCACAAATGGCTGTGCAAGCAGCACTAACGGGACACTTGGTTATTTCAACTTTGCACACCAATGATGCGCCGGCTGCGATCACTCGTATGTTGGAACTTGGCGTGCCTTATTACTTAATTCGATCAACCTTTATTGGCGTTATTGCGCAACGGTTAATCAGAACATTCTGCCCGCATTGTGTTGAAACAACCGATGTGGATGTGGAATATTGGAATGAAATGATGGCGCCCTGGAAGGCCGAGCCACCAAAAGAAATCCATAAGGCAGTCGGTTGTCTTGAGTGCCGTAACTCAGGCTTTCTTGGTCGTGCTGGTATTTATGAGTTGTTGCAGCTCACACCGGGTGTGAAGGAAATGATCGTTCCAGATGTGCATTTAGAAGATCTGCGCAAGCAAGCTTTTAAAGATGGTATGCGGCCCCTTCGAGTCAGTGGTCTTGCCAAAGTGGCTCAAGGTAAAACCAGCTACGAAGAAATTCTAAAAGTCACCCCAGCACCCTTGCTCGGCTAAATAAAGGGGACGGAGGGATTTAACTGGGGGTCAGGTCTTTGATTTTGAATGGATGAGAGCCATCATAACGAACGTAAGTTTCAATTAAAACCTAGGTTCGTTATGATGGCTCCCATCCATTCAAAATCAAAGACCTGACCCCCAGTTAATTCAAAATCAAAGACCTGACCCCCAGTTAAATCCCTCCGTCCCCTTTATTTGTTTAGTTCGTGGCTCGTTTGAATCCACTGTACGGCTTGCAAAATAACTACGCTGCCAAACCATCACGAACGCGCTCTGCGATAGCCAGACTGGCGGTCAGGCCTGGGGATTCGATGCCAAACAGATTGACCAAACCTTTAAAGTTGTGTGTTTCCTCAGTTTGGATAATAAAATCATCGTAGAGCTCTCCATTGATTTCTATTTTAGGTCGAACACCTGCATAGTCGGGAATCAGCGTGCCATCTTTGAGCGCCGGCCAATAGCGTCTAATTGCATCGTAAAAGCTTAGACTGCGTGTTTCGTCAACGTGGTAGTCGAGGACTTGCAGCGGTTGAACATCTGGACCAAAACGACTAAGGCCTGCCATGTCTATAGTGATATGCACTCCTAAGCCACCGGGTTCGGGTACGGGGTAAATCAAACGACTCACCGGTGTTTTGCCTTGCAGACGAAAATAATTACCTTTGTAAAAACGCTCTGTTGGCACGTGCTGCTCAGCTAAATCAACTGTCGCTCTGGCCAATGCACAAGCACCATGGCCTGCTGCATTAATCACGTTTGCACAATTAATATCAGTGGTTTGTTCGTTGAGTACTTTTAAACTAAACCCGTTTGCTATTGGTGTGATTGATTGTACGTGGCTGTTGTAGGCGATCATCGCTCCATGCTGCTCCGCTTTTCCAAGCAGGCTCAACATTAATGAATGACTATCGATTATGCCAGTGGAAGGGGAAAGCAAACCTGCCAAGGCTACGATTGCGGGTTCCATTTGTGCGATGTCATTAGCACTGATTGATTGCAAATCATTCACACCGTTTTGCTCGGCCCGTGCGCGAATACCCTTGAGCTCTTCGACCTGATTTTCAGAGCTTGCGACAATAATTTTCTGCAAACGCTTGTACGGGATAGCATGCTGCTCACAGTATTGATAAAGCAACTTTTTGCCACGTGTACATAATTGCGCTTTGAGGGAATCTCGTTTGTAATAGATGCCGGCGTGTATAACCTCTGAGTTACGTGCGCTGGTTTCGCTGCCAAAAAGGTGTTTGCTTTCCAAAATCAGCACATCGTGACCGGCCTGAGACAAACTACTGGCAATCGCCAGCCCGACAACCCCGGCTCCAATCACAATTGTTTGAACGTCGTGTGACACCGTAGACTCACCAACCTGGTTACTAGCGCATTAATGGAGACGGAGGGATTTAAGGAATAAAGGGGACGGAGGGATTTAATTTTGTCCACACGTAGTGTATGGACAAAATTAAATCCCTCCGTCCCCTTTATTCCTTAAATCCCTCCGTCCCCATTAATGCGTCGCAGATTCTCAGTATAGCCAGACTCATGGTGGCGCGGAGCAGAGTATGATAGGAATTCGACACTTTATTCCCCGACCAGACGGCGCACGCTCATGTCAGATCGACGACTACAGGTATTCCACACCGTTGCCAGTGTGTTGAGCTTCACCAAAGCTGCCGAGGTCCTGCACATGACACAGCCGGCAGTGACGCATCAAATCAGGCAGCTTGAAACCGACTTTAATACACGTTTGTTTGATCGTAAGAATAATCGCATCAGCTTGACGCGTGCTGGTGAAGAGGTGCTCAAGTACGCCGATCAAATTATCGGGTTGTACGGCGACATGCACGAATCGGTTAAGTCGCTCACTGGCGACACTTCGGGTTTGGTGACACTGGGAGCCAGCACCACGATTGCAGAATACATGCTGCCGGGCTTACTGGGAGATTTTCAAACCAACTTTCCTGATGTGCAAGTGCGTTTGAAAGTGGCTAACACCGATGCCATTGTCAACATGGTGGCCGATAACACAATCGATTTAGGTGTTGTTGAAGGCGAGGTCAATAACCAGTATTTGTTGGTTGAGGCTTGTCAGGCTGATGAGCTCCGGGTGATTGTGCCGCCTAATCACGCGCTGGCCAAGCAGTCGGTCATAGCACCTGCGGATTTGGTCGATCATCCTTTTATTTTTCGTGAAGATGGTTCAGGTACTCGAAGTGTGATCGCCAGTTTTCTTGCCACGCACGGTTTGCACGAAGATCAGCTTAATCAACCATTTGAACTGGGCAGCACCGAAGCGATAAAGGGTGCTGTGCAGGCAGGTATGGGTATATCGATCGTGTCAGCGACCGCGTTGGTAAAAGAGGTGAAATTGGGTCAGTTGGTGTCAATTCCTACCAAGCCACCTGTGCTGCGAACCTTTTACTTTGTTCGACAAAAACAGAATTTCAGTACACATTTAATGGACGAATTATTTCAATTTGCACAGCATTACTGTTCTTCACACTCAAGCTGATAGGCTGGTTGGAGCGCTCTGTCACTGTGTTGTCGCGTCAATATCTCGCGTTTGCATCATTTTTGCATCATAAGGCTAATCCACAGGTGTGGGCCTCAATCCTTGCACAGGTAGTGGCATAATGGACTGGAAATGAAGCCAGCAAACACACCAAAATCAACCAAGGCAACAGGAGTCGCACCGGCAATGCTGGATATCATTCGCGACTGGTATAACCGTAACTTCTCAGATCCCCAGGCCGTCATTCTGGCGCTGATGCTGTTGTGTCTTTTCGGATTACTTTGGTTGTTTGGCGGCATCCTCGCTCCGGTTGTTGTCGCTTTAGTTTTAGCCTATTTGTTAGAAGGCGTTGTGGCTACCACTGTACGCTGGGGTGTACCGCGGACCTTGTCTGTAACAATCGTTTTGCTTCTGTTTGTTACCTTGTCATTGCTTGTGTTGTTCGTACTGTTGCCAGTGCTATCTCAGCAGCTCACTCAATTCGTCAGAGAATTGCCTGGCATGATTGCCAAAGGGCAAGAACAATTGCTTCGCTTGCCAGAGCTTTACCCTGAAGTTTTTACCGTAGAGCAAATAAACGGCATGATTACCAACTTCGGTAATGAGATGGGTAACTTTGGACAATCTGTATTGTCTTTCTCATTGGCACGTCTTGGCACTATTATCCTCATAAGCGTGTACGTCGTGCTTGTACCGTTCATGGTCTTCTTTACGTTAAAAGATAAAGACAAACTATTGAGCTGGGCCAGTAACTTTGTTCCTAAGCGTAGTGAATTGTCGTTTCAGGTTTGGCGTGAAGTAGATCAGAAAATTGCTAATTACATACGCGGCAAATTTGTCGAAATTGTGATTGTGTGGGTGGCGTCTTATCTGGTGTTTGCGGTTATGGATTTACGCTATTCGCTGCTGCTGAGCTTTCTCGTTGGTTTGTCGGTTATCGTACCCTACGTTGGTGCGGTTGCTGTGACTGTGCCGATTGCGCTCATTGCCTTTTTTCAATGGGGCTTTACGGCCAAGCTTGGGTACTTGTTGCTGGTGTATCAGCTGGTTCAAATATTAGACGGCAATGTGTTAGTGCCGCTACTGTTTTCAGAAGTGGTCAATCTTCACCCACTGGCCATCATTGTTGCTGTGTTGTTTTTTGGCGGTCTGTTTGGGTTATGGGGCGTTTTCTTTGCAATACCGCTAGCCACACTGATTCAGGCTGTGCTTAATGCCTGGCCACGCGTCGAAAATCGGCGTGAAAAATCCAGTTCCGCCACACCTGCCACAAAGTAAAGTCTGATAAACAGACGAACGTAAAGTGCACGAAGTTTAAAGGGGACGGAGGGATTTAATATTGTCCACACACTACGTGTGGACAATATTAAATCCCTCCGTCCCCTTTAAACTTCGATTTTAATTCCATGCCCATTTCCTGCCGTGTGCGCTACGGGTCATATACAATGTGGGCTGTTGAAGCGTACATTTGATGCGCTGCGGGTGTGAGGAAAAACATGTATCAGGGCAGTATGGTGGCATTGGCCACGCCAATGCTGGACGACGGGTCAGTCGATCGGACGGCGTTGGACGGGTTGGTTGAGTTTCACCTGGACGCGGGCACCGACGCCATCGTGGCGGTGGGAACCAGTGGTGAATCCTCTACTTTGAGCGTACCAGAGCACGCTGATGTCATCAAACGCGTCGTCAACCTCGTTAACAAGCGAGTGCCTGTTGTGGCCGGCACGGGTGCTAACTCCACGTCCGAAGCCATTGAGCTAACCAAGCATGCTGCTACCGCAGGTGCTGATGCGTGTCTTTTGGTAACTCCGTATTACAACAAGCCAACCCAGGAAGGGCTATACCAGCACTTTAAAGCCGTTGCCAGTGCTGTAGCCATACCTCAAATTTTATATAATGTACCGGGCCGCACGTCTTTGGATATGCAAGTTGCAACCACAGCGCGGTTGGCTAAGATCAGTAATATCATTGGCATTAAAGAAGCTTTTGGTACGGTTGAGCGCATAAAAGAATTAGTCGCTGCATGCCCTGATGATTTCATTGTTGTCACTGGGGATGATGGTACGGCTCGGGAAAGCATATTGGCTGGTGCCAAGGGCAATATATCTGTCACTGCCAATGTAGCACCCAAATTAATGCACGACATGTGTGTGGCAGCGCTTGCTGGTGATAAAGCCGCAGCCGAAGCACTTGATGCAAAAATGGAAGATCTGCACTCTGGTCTGTTTCTGGAGTCAAACCCGATACCGGTAAAATGGGCCTTATCGCAAATGGGCAAAATAGGTGCGGGTATCCGCTTGCCATTGACCCCCTTGGCAGAAGAATTCCATGCGCCGGTACGAGCAGCCCTGGAAAAAGCGGGTGCATTGTAAGGGTTGTGTGGAAGTTTATTGTCTATAAGAACTTGTTAACCAACTTTATTTAATTCAACTTTCTTCACCTAACAATTGCATACAAAGATGACACGCAAAAGCCAAGCAGTAAAAGCGTTACCAATCTCATTGTTCGCTTTGGTGCTCAGTGGGTGCGGTTTCAACAACCCACAAAGCAGCCCTGAAGTGGTTTACAGCTCTGGAGCCACAGACGCAAAGCAGCTGCAAGTCCCGCCTGATTTAACCAGCATTAGTAATGGCGAGCAATTTATATTACCCGGTAACGAGCCAGGCTCTTTGACACGTAATCGATTGTTGCCAACTTTCGCTGGTGCTCAATACGTTCGACGTGGCAACCAAAACTGGCTTGAATTGAATCAGTCAGCTGAAACTATCTGGCCATTGGTGCTTGAATTTATTCGTAAGCAAAAAATGGCCGTTGAGAGAACTGAACCTACAACTGGATTGGTTGTGACGCAATGGCGCTCTGACGATGGTAAGAGTGGGGGACTGTTAAAAAACCTGATCTCCAGCGACGACCAGGTCTCCCGCTATATGTTCCGGTTGGAACGTAATGGCACTGGCACTCGTGTGTTTGCCAGGTCAATGATGCTTAATGCTGACGATGTCGATGACACTCAAAACGATCAATGGCCCGCATCCAGTCACGACCCCGAACAAGTGTCGCAATTGCTCTCCAGCTTGTTGGTTTTTATGGGAGCTGAAGAGCAAAAAGCACAAGGCATTTTATCTGAGCCGCAAGCCAGTGCAGTGCTGGACGACGCTGTTTTGCAAACCACTGCATCTGGTAGCCAGCTTGTCGTAAACAAAGGTTTTTTGCCGTCATTCAAAGAGGTTCAACGCGCTGTAGAGCAGCTTGAATACAAGGTTCTAACAACCGATGCCAGCGTCGGTAGCATGGAAGTATCTACCGGTGCAGATGCCCCGGCTATTCTTGTTTCGATGACGCCCGTGCATGTGAGTGCGGTGCGTGTGCTTTTATCGCAAGTTGGTGGCGAGTCTCTGGAGAAAGATCTGGAGTTATCAATACTGTCAGCCATTCGACAGCAGATTATTTAAGTGCTGCAAGTTGCGTCCCTTGGCAGTGGCAGTGCTGGCAATGCACTGCTGATTCGTTCTGCAGAAACGCTGCTGTTACTCGATTGCGGATTTACCTTAAAAGAAACTACTGCAAGAATGGCCAAACTGGGTTTGTCCCCGGCTAATATTGATGGCGTACTGATATCGCACGAACACGGTGATCACATTCGTGGTGTTGGGCCTTTGTCCAGAAAATTCGCAACGCCGGTTTGGCTTACGCACGGCACTTATAATGCGCTGCGCGATAAACGGTTTCCCCATACTCATTTAATCAGCGCGCATCAGGGTTTTAATATTGGTGAAATTACGATTGAACCGTTTCCTACACCACATGATGCGGCCGAATCTTGTCAGTATGTTTTCAACTATCAGTCGGTCAGCTTTGCATGTGTCACTGATTTGGGCACGAGCACACCGCATGTTGAAGCGATGCTGAAAAACGTTAATGCTCTATTGGTGGAAAGTAACTACGACGAGCACATGCTCACACATGGGCCGTACCCGATTAGTTTGCAAGCCAGGATACGATCTGATTTCGGGCACCTTGGAAATGTACAAGCCGGAGAATTAATCAAGCGAATTGATCACAAAGGCTTACACACGATTTTACTGGGACATTTAAGCGAACAAAACAATACCGACGAGGCCGCCGCAAACACGATGGCGGGGTATGTGCCGCAGGATGATCAACGAGTGAATGTCCTGGCGCAACACAGTTGCAGTCAGTGGTTTGATGTAACGGTTACGCAGAGATTAACCGAATTGGCGTAAAGCGTCTTCAGCTGAAACCACGGCCTCTATTTGTGCACGCAGTCCAGCTTCATCTAAACGACATTGTTCCAGCAGTTCGTTTCTGTCACCGTGATCAACAAATTCATCGGGCAGGCCGATTATGTGGATTGGTGTGACGTTGTTTTTAGTGGACAGGTACTCAGCTACACCGGCACCAGCACCACCGGCAATCGCGTTTTCTTCGAGAGTGATTAACAACTGGTGATCGTGTGTGAGAGTGTCGATTAAGGCTGTATCAAGTGGCTTGACGAAGCGCATGTTAACCACGGTATAGCCCATTTCATCGGCCAGTTTTTTCGCAGGTTCAACCATAGTGCCAAATGCCAGCAGGGCGACATCTTTGCCGGTTGAAAGCGTTAGTGCTTTACCAATGGTTAAGGCCTGCATGTCTTCTTCAACCGGAACACCAGAGCCGCCGCCGCGAGGATATCTGACTGACGCTGGACCATCATGTTTATAACCGGTGTACAACATTTGTCGGCACTCATTTTCATTAGCCGGCGCCATGATGACCATGTTTGGTAAACAGCGCATAAAGCTGTAGTCAAAACTACCAGCATGAGTTGGACCATCAGGACCCACCAAGCCGGCACGATCAATAGCAAACAAGACAGGCAGGTTTTGAATGGCAACGTCGTGCACTAATTGATCGTATGCGCGCTGCAAAAAGGTGGAGTAAATAGCCACAACCGGTTTCTTGCCACCACAAGCCAAGCCTGCTGCCAGGGTCACAGCATGTTGCTCGGCTATGCCCACATCAAAATACTGCTCAGGGAATTTTTCTTCAAATTCAACCATGCCCGAACCTTCACGCATGGCAGGGGTGATACCCACAACTTTTTTATCGATAGCAGCGATGTCGCAAAGCCACTGGCCAAACACTTGTGTGTAAGTCGGCGAATTGGACTTGGTGCTTTTTAAGCCTTTTCCGGTAGCCGGATCAAATGGTGTCATGGCGTGCATGGCTAGCGGGTCTTCTTCGGCGTACTTATAACCGTGACCTTTTTTAGTCACCACGTGCAAGAACAACGGTCCTTTGAGTTCGCGCATATTACTTAGCACGTCGGCAAGTGATTCGACATCGTGTCCATCAACCGGGCCAAAGTAGTTAAATCCGAGTTCTTCAAACAGAGAGCAGGGTACAACCATTCCTTTGACGTGCTCTTCTGTGCGTCGCGCCAGCTCGAGCATGGTGGGTACTTTGCTTAGTACTCGCTTACTGCCTTCACGCGCGCCAGATACAAACTTGCCGGTTAACATACGCGCCAGGTATTTATTCATCGCACCCACATTGGGTGAGATCGACATGTCGTTGTCGTTTAGCACAACAATCATATCGGCTTTAACACCACCAGCATGATTTAAAGCCTCGTAGGCCAAGCCTGCTGTTAATGCGCCATCACCGATGACCGCCACGGCCTTTTGCTGATCTTTGGGTTCTTTGTCTTCGTTATCTTGTTGTGCGGCTAAAGCCATGCCCAGCGCGGCACTGACCGATGTACTTGAGTGGCCAACACCGAAGGAGTCGTAGTCTGACTCTTCGCGATTGGGAAAGCCTGCCAAGCCACCGCGTTTGCGCATGCTGATCATTTGGTCACGACGACCGGTTATTATTTTATGTCCGTATGTTTGATGACCAACATCCCAAACCAGCTTGTCATGGGGTGTGTTGAACACGTAATGTAAAGCCACGGTAAGTTCAATGGTGCCCAGGCTGGCACCCAGATGCCCACCGGTGACGGCGACAGAGTCGATCACATACTGACGCAGCTCATCACAGAACTGTGGCAGTTGTGCTTCGTCCAGTTCGCGTAGGTCGGCTGGTAGATTTACAGCACTGAGCAAAGGATACGAATTGTGGCTAGTCATGTATGCGGATATCCATAGATCCGTAATTATGGGGGCTATGGCCTGTTAATGACAAGCTACTGGTTCGCTGATAAGCCGCAAGACTGCGTCTAATTTGTTCTTTTTACGATAAATTCGGAAAGCGAACGCAATTCATCAAACTCTTGCCCCAACCCGCTTAAACTCTCAATGGCAGTGTTATGCATTTTGTGAGCATAGTCTTTCGCGCCGTCCAGTCCCAGCAGGGCCGGGTAAGTGGGTTTATTCAGCGCGATGTCAGCACCCTGGGTTTTACCCAGGGTTTCGGTGTCGCCGGTTATGTCCAGGATGTCATCGACAATTTGAAATGACAGGCCTATAGCGCCAGCATAGGCGTCAATTTTGTTGCACAAGTCGGAGTTATCTTCATTGGCAGCAATCACGGCCAGTCGTGCGCTGGCTCTGATTAACGCGCCGGTTTTATGCCGGTGCATGTCTTCAATTTGTTCCAGTGTCAGTGATTTTCCCACTGATGCTAAATCGATTGCTTGTCCGGCGGCCATGCCGTTTGCGCCGCTGGCTTCACCCAGCACTGCGATCATTTGTAAACGCGCTGCCGGCGGGGTTGTGGTGTCAGGGTTGGTTGCTAGTACAGTGAATGCCAATGCTTGCAAAGCGTCCCCTGCCAAAATGGCGGTGGCTTCGTCGAACCGACGATGTAACGTTGGAACGCCGCGCCGTAAGTCATCGTCGTCCATGGCAGGCAAATCGTCATGAACTAAAGAGTAGGCGTGCATCATTTCGACCGAACTGGCAACCACGTCGAGTTTTTCTAATGGCATGCCCAGCGCTGCACCCGTGGCGTAAGTGAGTACCGGTCTGACACGTTTGCCACCATTCGTAATGGCGTAACGCATGGCCGCTTGCAGTTGTGTGTTGTTGCTGTTGTCGCTTTGTGCGGGCAGGTATTGTCCAAGCGCCAGATCAACGCGCAATTTGTACTCTGTTAAGCGGGCACTGAAGTCACTCACTGTCAGCGTCAAACTCTTCCAGGGTTTCTTCCCCATCCTCATTGGTGAGCAGTTTGACTTTTTGTTCGGCAGCCACAAGGCTTTGCTGGCAGAAGCGAGCAAGCGCCACACCGCGTTCAAATTGTCCCAAAGATGAGTCTAGTGGTTGATCACCAGCTTCCAATGTTTTAACGATGGTTTCGAGTTCGCCGAGCGCGTCTTCAAAACGTGTGGATTTGGCTATTTTTACCGCTTTGGTGACCACCGGAGATTCCTGTCTGACTGTATGCCTGAATGTCGCCTAGTCTAGCAAATCAGGCGCCTCATGAAGCCGATGAATGCCATCAACCTTGAAACCCTTGATGGTCGCTTTGGGTTTGTTGGCCTGCGGCACAATGGCGCGCTTGAATCCGTGCTTGGCGGCCTCTTGCAGCCGCTCCTCGCCGTTGGCGACAGGTCGAACCTCGCCAGCCAGACCAATCTCCCCAAAAACCACCAAGTCTGACGGCAGGGGCCGGTTTTTAAACGAAGATAACGCTGCCAGCAGTATGGGCAAATCAGCAGCGGTTTCCGAAATCCGCACACCTCCAACGACATTGACGTACACATCCTGATCAAACATGGCGATACCTGCATGGCGATGCAAGACGGCCAGTAACATGGCCAGACGATTTTGTTCCAGTCCTAATGCGACGCGTCTGGGGTTGCCCGCATGGCTGGTATCAACCAGTGCTTGAGCTTCGACCAAAAGCGGTCTAGTGCCCTCTCTTGTTACCAGAATAACGCTACCGCTGACAGGTTCTGGATGTTTTGATAAAAAGATGGCAGAAGGGTTCTTCACAACTTGCAGGCCTTTTTCGCCCATAGCGAACACACCCAATTCGTTTACTGCACCAAAGCGATTTTTCACCGCTCGTATAACCCGATAGCGGCTGCCGGATTCGCCTTCAAAATACAAAACTGTATCCACCATGTGTTCAAGCACACGAGGGCCAGCCAATGCACCTTCTTTGGTCACATGGCCCACCAAAAACACGGCGGTGCCGGATTGTTTGGCGTAACGCACCAGGCGAGCTGCACTTTCTCTGACCTGCGCCACAGCACCCGGTGCTGAATTGAGTAGCTCTGTATAAACGGTTTGTATGGAGTCTATAACCATGAAGTCAGGCTTTTCTTTGGCTGCATGCGCAAGGATGGCTTCGACGCGGGTTTCGGCCAGCAGATTTAAATTTTCCTGTGGTAATTCGAGACGCTTGGCACGCATGGCCACTTGCTGCAAAGATTCTTCACCAGTGATGTACAGCGTGTTATGAGACGTGGACAGGTTGGCAAGGCATTGCACCAATAACGTTGATTTGCCGATGCCCGGATCGCCCCCAAGCAAGGTGACAGAGCCATTAACTAAACCACCACCAAGTACTCGATCAAGCTCGCTCAGACCAGTACCGACTCGGGCTTCGGCCTTTAACGATACTTTGGCTGCCGATGTAATTTGGCTGTTACCCGCGTAGCCTTCAAAACGTGGGTTGCTCGTTTTGGCACCGCTGGTAGCCAGTGCTTCTTCGAGTGTGTTCCACGCACCGCAGTCTGCACATTGACCGTTCCACTTGTTTGCTATGGCTCCGCAGTCAGTGCACTGGTATTGAGATTTAGCTTTGGACACGTTTAGTTGACGTTGTGTGCAGCCACGGTGGGTTCGTCATCGTCTGCGTTGTCGTCATTGTTTGGCGCAGCATCGATATAAACTTGTAAGACGCGATTGTCTTCGACCTCCATGATAGTCATTGGATGATCGTTATAGCGGAACGTGGCACCTGCTTCAGGAAAGTTTTCAAAGTGCTCCAGCACGATACCATTAAGCGTTTTTGGTCCGTCGGAGGGCAGACTCCAGTTCAGCGCTTTGTTCAGGTTACGAATTTGCGCTGTACCATCAATGATAAATCCGCCGTCGGGTTGTGGGCGAATTTCCTGCGGTGTTATGTGCGGGTCGTTATCAAACTCACCGACAATTTCTTCGAGTATGTCTTCCAGGGTTAGCAGCCCTTGAATATCTCCGTATTCATCTACCACCAATCCAACACGTCGTTTTTCACGTTGAAAATTGAGCAACTGCACTGTTAGTGTGGTGCCCTCTGGAATGAAGTACGGGTCGCGAACCACCGATTCAAGGTAGCTTTGTGTCAGGTTGCCAGCGCGCAGACCATCAAGCATTTTGCGCAGGTATACAAAGCCAACAACAGCGTCAACATTTTCTCTGAACACCAACAATCGACTGTGCGGGCTATTGGTAATTTGTTGAAGAATGTATTCCCAGGGGTCTTCTAAATCGATACCGATAATATCGTTACGCGGTACCATAATGTCGTTAACTGAAATGGAGCCCAAGTCGAGTATGTTCAGCAGCATGTCGCGGTGTCGGGCTGGAATTATGCCCTTTGTTTCATTGACAACGGTGCGTAACTCTTCGCTGCTCAAGCGCTCATGATCGGCTGTGCGTTCATTGACATTAAACAGGTTAAGAATGCGTTGGCTTATCCAGTTGATGGCGTAAACCAGCGGATACGTTACAGCCAGTAGCGGTCCATAAACTGCAGATGCTACAAACGCAACTTGCTCGGAGCGCCTGGTTGCAAAGGTTTTTGGTGTCACTTCAGCAAACACCAGAATAACCAGCGTTAATAACCCGGTGGCTACAGCAATGCCTGGTTCGCCCATTAGACGAAGTGCAATGACGGTTGCAATAGCAGAGGCAAGAATGTTGACAAAATTGTTGCCCAGTAAAATAAGGCTGATTAAGCGTTCGGGTTTTTCGAGTAATTTGGCCGTTCTCAGCGCAGCTTTATTGCCGTTGTTGGCCAAGTGGCGCAGACGATAGCGATTCAACGACATGAGCGCCGTTTCTGAACCGGAAAAAAATCCGGATATAAGCACCAGCAGCATCAGAATAAAAAACAGTGCACCGATAGGGATGGCGTTCAAGTAAGTTGGGCCCTCTTGTGGCTTGTTGACGGGGTCATGATAGCAGCAAGATCATTACTTCAGCGCTGGAGAATGAGCTCTAGCACTAGTTTGCTACCGAAATAGGCGATCAGCAAAGCGGCGAATCCGCCCAGTACCCAGCCAACCAGGCGCGTGCCTCGCCAGCCAAAACGCCACATACCAAACTGCAACACGGCAAATATAAGCCAGGCAACGCACGACAGCGCCGTTTTGTGTACCAAGTGCTGGGCAAACATGTCTTCAAGAAACACAAAACCGCTGGCTAAAGACAATGTCAGTAACACGAACCCAACCCGTAACAATAAAAACAACAGCGATTCGGTGCTGGTTAACGGGGGCAGAGCTCGCATAAACCCGCCTGGCTGATGATTGTTTAGAAAGCGGCGCTGCACCAACACTAAAATGGCCTGCGCTGCTGCCAGCGCTAGAACGGCGTAAGCGGTTATGGATAACAGTACGTGTATTTGCAAAGCGGCTGACAGGGTTTGGCTTTCGGAACCAGACCATACGCTGGCAAGCAAGGCGATCGCGGCCAAGGGGTAGATCGCCAGGCCTAGATAATCTGCGGGGTGTCGTATGCACATCAGCAATTGAATGACGACGATGAACCATAGCGTGACAGAAAAGGCGGTGAAAAACGGCAGGCTGACAGCCTCCGGGAAACCGGAGCGAGCAAAATCGATAAATGCGTGGGCTACAGCTGCAAGCCCTGCAATCCAAAGAGCCGGGCGTTTGTCTGAACGTGTCCCATCTGCAATGTTTGCAGGTTCTCGAAGGCTGGTAAACAGCAGGTAGCTTGCCGCGAAATACAGGCAGGCCACGGCGATGGCAGGTAAATAGTTAGTCATCGTGCAGGCTTAGATGTGTGCAGATCGTTATACTGGGCACGTTGATACCGAGAATCACCTAGGGTAAGCACTAAACATGTTTGATTCATTAAGTGAGCGACTTGGCCGCACAGTAAAGCAGTTACGCGGACAGGGGCGCCTCAGCGAAGACAATATAAAGGATACCATGCGCGAGGTTCGCATGGCCCTGCTCGAAGCCGATGTAGCGTTGCCGGTGGTCAAAACGTTCGTAGACCGTGTGCGCGAAAAAGCCCTTGGTCAAGAAGTGTTGGGCAGCCTGTCCCCGGGCCAGGCGCTTATCAAGGTTGTTAACGACGAACTCGTCGATGTCATGGGAGCCCAGACAGAGCACCTGAATCTGGCCACCCAGCCGCCCGCCGTGGTGTTAATGGCGGGTCTGCAGGGTGCTGGTAAAACCACCACCGTGGGTAAGCTTGCGCGTCGTCTAAAAGAACAAGACCGTAAAAAAGTCATGGTGGTCAGCTGTGACGTGTACCGTCCGGCAGCCATCAAACAGCTGCAAACACTGGCTGAATCAGTAGACGTTGCGTTTTTTGAAAGTAACGATAGTCAGTCGCCAAACGACATTGCCACCGCGGCATTGGCGGAAGCCAAAAAAGCTTTTGTTGATGTGCTGTTGGTTGATACCGCCGGTCGATTGGCCATTGATGCCGACATGATGAACGAGATCAGCGCACTACACAGCACGCTAAACCCGATCGAAACCTTGTTTGTCGTGGATGCCATGACAGGTCAGGATGCGGCTAACACAGCTAAAGCTTTTGGTGAAACTTTGCCACTGACAGGGGTCGTGCTGACTAAAACTGACGGTGATGCTCGTGGTGGTGCGGCTTTGTCGGTTCGGATGGTCACAGGCAAACCGATTAAATATATTGGCTCAGGCGAAAAAACTGACGCCCTCGAGTTGTTCCATCCTGATCGCATTGCATCGCGCATTTTGGGCATGGGGGATGTGGTGTCCCTGGTCGAGGAAGTCACCGCCAAGGTTGATCACGTCAAGGCAGAGAAATTTGCCAAGAAAATGAAGAAGGGCAAGAACTTTGACCTTGAAGATATGCGTGATCAGCTGGAGCAAATGGCCAATATGGGTGGGATGGCAGCCATGCTTGAAAAATTACCCGGTGCTGCGGATTTGCCCGATGCCGTTAAAAAACAGGCGAACGACAAAGATTTCACCAAAATGATCGCACTGATTAATTCCATGACGCCACAAGAGCGTCGTTTTCCGGCGGTTATTAAGGGCTCTAGGAAAAAGCGAATTGCGACGGGAGCAGGCTTAAAAGTTCAGGACATCAACAAGTTGATGAAGCAGCATATGCAAATGAGCCGCATGATGAAAAAGATGTCCAAGGGTGGTATGGCCAAGATGATGCGCGGCATGCAAGGAAAACTACCCCCCGGGTTTGGCATGTAGCTCCGCATCAGGTACAATTGGGGGTTACCCCTGAAGGAAGTGCTGGGCAGTTTTAAAGCACTTTTTTGGCTTGGGCACGCTTGGGCTTGGGCCTTTTTGAGCTTTAACGCACGTTTCATTGAAGACGTTACGTAATACGTTCGTTGAAACTGTGTTTTAGCTAGACTTTATTTGCTGGAATATTTGAACCATGGTTACCATCCGTTTGTCCCGCGGCGGCGCAAAAAAGCAGCCGTTCTACCACATTGTTGCAACAGACAGCCGCTCACGTCGTGACGGTCGCTACATCGAGCGACTGGGTTACTACAATCCCGTAGCACGTGGCGATTCCACATCAGTATTGATCGACCTGGACAGGGTTGACTACTGGACCAGCGTAGGTGCTCAAATGAGTGAGCGTGTCAGTAAAGTTGTTAAGGGCTATCGCAAGGAAAACGCTGCCGCGTAAGTTGTGGCCTGTTTAGTCCTTTGCCAATGAGTTTAGTCCGTTGCTAATGAGTTTAGTCCGCTGCTAATGAGTCTAGTCCGTTGCCGATGAGTTCGATTTTTGTCGATGACTGATTTCGTCACACTCGGGAAAATCATCGGGTTTTTTGGTGTCAAGGGCTGGGTGAAAGTTCACTCAGACACCGAGCCAAGAGAAAATATCGTCTCTTACTCACAGTGGTGGTTAGGAGATGGGCGCAAGCAAAACGAACGCCAGCTTATAAAAGTAAGCAACGGTAAGCGCTCAGGTAAGAATGTCATAGCGAAGCTCGATGGAGTGGACACGCGTGAACAGGCAGAATTGTATTTAGGTAAGGAGATTGCTGTTAAGCGATCAGAATTACCCAGCTTGAGTCGGGATGAATTTTACTGGAATGACTTGATCGGCTGTGATGTGGAAACACTTCAAGGCGTGAGAATCGGACCGGTTAAACGCTTGTTTGAAACGGGCGCTAATGAAGTCCTTGTTGTTGAAGATTTGAGAGTTGTTGAAGATTTAAAAGTTATAAAGGATGCCGGATCGAAAGCCGGTAACGAATCCGGTGAGGTGTTAATTCCCTGGATACGACCGTCGGTTATAACCAGTATCGACATAACGGCGAAAAAAATTGTGGTCGACTGGGACCCTGATTTTTAAGAGACCTTGTTTAGCAGGCGGCCATTATTTTTAAGCGGATTCTGATTTGAAAGAATCCTGATGTTTAATTGAATGAAGTTTGCGCTTATTACGTTGTTCCCGGAACTACTGGAAGCTTTTTTGGCTGCTGGTGTGATCGGTAGAGCGATTAGCGATAAGAAGATAAGTGCGCAGTTATACAACCCGCGTGATTACACAAGCGATGTGCATCGCACGGTAGATGATCGACCCTTTGGCGGTGGTCCGGGCATGGTCATGAAAGCTGAGCCACTGATGGCGGCTATTAGCGACGCAAAATGCGATCTGCCTGCCGCTAAAACGGTATATTTGTCACCGCAGGGTGTGCCATTGACGCAAGCGATGCTGCGGCAATGGTCTGAAGCAGCATATTGTGAAGCAGCATATTGTGAAGCAGCAAGTTCTGAAGCTGTGAGCTCTGATGCTTCAACCGGTATTATTTTAATTGCCGGTCGGTACGAGGGCATAGATGAACGCGTTATTACAAGCGTCATTGATGAAGAAATCTCCATAGGAGATTATGTTTTAAGCGGTGGCGAAGTTGCTGCCATGGTTGTGGTGGATGCATTAAGTCGCCTTGTACCAGGCGTTCTGGGGCACCCACTGTCAGCCGCTGAAGATTCGTTTGGTGAAGATGGCTTACTTGACCATCCTCATTACACACGACCAGAAAAGTTAGACGGAAATGCAGTACCTGCTGTGCTAAAAAGTGGTGACCACAAGGCAATTGCTCAATGGCGCCGTCGCATGGCAGTAACGAGAACATGGGAGCGTCGACCTGATTTGCTTGCCAGCGCAAGCTTAACGAAAGGCGATCAATTGCTTTTGAAGCAGTTGAATGATGATTCGGGACCAAAAAAACCCGAAACGACTTGAATAGTAGAAAAGCTAACAGCACAGCTAAAGAGACAGACATGAGCAAGATAATCGATCAAATTAACGCCGAGCAGATGGAAAAAACCATCCCGGATTTTTCTGCTGGTGACACAGTGGTTGTTCAGGTTCGCGTTAAAGAAGGCGAGCGCGAACGACTACAGGCGTTTGAAGGTGTGGTTATAGCCAAGCGAAATCGTGGTTTGAATTCTGCGTTTACCGTACGCAAGATTTCTCACGGTGAAGGTGTCGAGCGTGTCTTCCAGACTTACAGCCCGCTGGTCGCAGAAATAGACGTGAAGCGTCGCGGTTCGGTTCGTCGCGCTAAGTTGTACTATCTGCGCGGTTTAACCGGTCGCGCGGCGCGTATCAAAGAAAAGCTTTAATCCCATCGATCGGGATTGCGTCTGCCATCTGGGGGGAATCAGTACCCCCCGGGAACGTAAAACCGGTTGCACATACTAAAAGCGAGTTGCTGCCTTGGCGACGAACCAGTTAGTGCTTGAACCAGAACTAGAGTTAGTCTTGAAAAAACGCTGAGACGTCCTTACATCTATCTGGGGCGCGGAACTCGCCCTGCCAACAACCAAAACTTAACGTGAAAATCCGCTTTTTATCACGGGCTTTTTTAATACCAAGCGACCCAAAGCGCAAGCACTTACGGAAGTAGACAATGAGCGATACAACTAAAACCGAATCACCTGCAGAGCAAATGTCTTTTGAGGCAGAAGTGTCTCAACTGATGCAGTTGATGATTCACTCGCTGTACAGTAATCAGGAAATTTTTTTAAGAGAGCTGATCTCAAACGGATCTGATGCTTGCGACAAATTACGGTTTGAAGCCCTGGCCAACGCTGACCTGTACGGCGAAGACAGTGAGCTCAAATTGCAGGTGTCCTTTGATGAAGAAGCCGGCACAATCACCGTTAGCGACAACGGCATTGGCATGGACCGCGATGACGTGGTTGCCAACATAGGCACCATCGCCAAGTCGGGCACCAAGCAATTTTTAGAATCATTAACCGGTGATCAAAAAACCGACTCGCAGCTTATTGGTCAGTTTGGTGTTGGTTTTTATTCCGCATTTGTGGTTGCCGAGAAAGTGGTTTTGACAACGCGCAAGGCGGGTGAACCAGAAGATAAGGCCGTGCAGTGGACATCAGATGGCAGTGGCGGCTACTCGCTGGCAGAGGTTACCAAACCAACGCGTGGCACCGATGTGGTTTTATACCTGAAAGATGAGTGCAAAGAGTTTGCTAACAACTGGCGATTGCGCAGCATTATAAAAAAGTACTCTGATCACATCACGTTCCCGATCATGATGCTTGAAGAGCTTGCACCGCCTGCAGAAGATTCTGAAGAGCCACCTGCCACACCGCAACTAGAGCAAATCAACGCAGCTTCAGCGCTTTGGACTCGGCCCAAATCACAAATAAAAGCCGAAGAATACGAAGAGTTTTACCAACAGGTGTGCCAGGACTATGAAGCGCCCATGGCGTGGACGCACAACAAAGTCGAAGGCACGCAGGAATACACATCACTTTTATACATACCGAAAAAAGCACCGTTCGATCTATACGATGCCAGTAACCAGCGTAATGGCATCAAGTTGTTTGTACAGCGTGTGTTCATCATGGACGAAGCAGAGAAGCTGATGCCAAGGTATCTGCGGTTTGTTCGTGGTCTTGTGGACAGCAACGATCTGCCGCTGAATGTATCGCGCGAAATTTTGCAAGACAGCAAAGTAATTGACAGCATCCGTCGTGCATCAGTGCAAAAAATTCTGGCCATGCTTGAAAAAATGGCAGACAAAGAACCAGAAAAATACGCAACTTTCTGGGCTGAATTCGGGCAATGCTTGAAAGAAGCACCGGGTGAAGACTTTGCCAACAAAGAACAGGTAGCCAAGCTATACCGCTTCGACACAACTAAGTCAGGTGGCAAGGCCGGCGAGAATCAAGTGTCGCTGGATGAGTACCTTGCAAGGATGCAGCTCTCGCAGGACAAAATTTACTACATCACAGCGGATAGCTACAACGCCGCCAGCAACAGCCCGCATCTGGAAATATTCCGCGACAAGGATATCGAAGTGCTGGTGATGCATGATCGTGTTGATGAATGGATGATGAATTACCTCAACGAATACGACTCAAAATCATTCGTATCTGTTGCCAAGGGCGACCTTGACCTGTCTGGCATTGGCCTGAACGAGGACGAGCAAGCCGCTGAAAAGAAAGCCCGTGAAGAAAAAGCGGCTGACGCAGAACCTCTGATAAAGCGAATCAAAGCCGTTTTAGAGGATGAAACCAGTGATGTGCGCGCATCCAGCCGCTTAACCAGCTCGCCTGCTTGCGTGGTGTTGGGTGAACATGAGATGGCGCTTCACATGCAGCAGCTGATGAAACAAGCAGGCCATGAAGTGCCATCGTCCAAGCCTGTTCTGGAGGTTAACCCGGAGCATCCGATTCTTGCTCTGCTCGACCAGGAGCAGGACGAGGACCAATTTGCCAGCTGGTCGCGACTATTGCTCGATCAGGCATTATTGGCTGAGGGTGGTCAACTCGAAGACAGCGCCGGATTTGTGAAGCGAATGAACGAGATGTTTATGGCTTTACACCAGCGTTAGCCCAGCGCTGGTAAACTATGGACATAAGAGTGGCACGCTGGGTGTCCAAAGGCTAGACTCAATAGTGGGCAAGACGATTTCGATATGGGCATAAGTTTAATCATGAACCTGACTTTCAAAGCTATACGTCGGTTGCGCGTGAGAGCATTTCGACCAAGCGTATCCGTCGCGATATTCAAGTTTCCCGTGCCGGTGCTTTGTGCTGTGGCCTTAAGTGGCGCGTTGATGAGCATCTCTTCTGCGGCACAGGCTGACGCTGCGGCGGGTGAGCAAAAGGCATACACCTGTCTTGGCTGCCACGGGGTGTTGCACTACGTTAATACTTACCCGACTTATCATGTGCCTCGTCTAGGTGGTCAACACAAGGACTACCTGGTTGCCGCTTTAAAAGCATACCGGTCCAAACAGCGAGCTCACCCCACCATGCAAGCCAATGCCAATCTCCTCACCGACGAAGACATTAACGACATTGCCGAGTATTTTGCTGGTCAAGGCAAGAAATAGGGCACAGACAATGATAATCAAGAACATCAAATCGGATCGTGTATCTGCGGTAAAAGCAGTATGTTGTGCCAGTACCCTGCTTTTTGCCAGCCTGTTCAGTGGTTACGTCACGGCTGGTGGCGACGCAGATGCGGGTAAAGAGGCTTCAGCAACTTGTGCAGCCTGCCATGGTGCCGATGGTAACTCTGCTATTCCGACTAACCCAAAATTAGCCGGTCAGTACGAAAGCTATCTTGTGCATGCGCTTAAGGCTTATCGTTCGGGTGATCGTCAAAATGCCATTATGAGCGGATTTGCTGCAGGCTTAAGTGATCAGCAAATTGCTGATCTGGCGGCTTACTTTTCTTCCCAGGAAAGTGATTTGCAGACGGTAGAGCCCAAATAGAACCTTCGCGATCATCGCTTCGGCATGCTACTTTTTCGGTCGCATGCCTTGCCTGGACGCCAGCGCCAACAGGGCTTCAACGTCGCTGGTACTCTGCACATAAAAACCGCTGTTTTGCAGCGACTCACGCACCTCATCAATATCGGCGTTCGATAGGCGCTCTCTTGTACTCAAATCAAGTTCGAGCGCTATTTCAGGCTCGCCCAGTTGTTTTAACACTGGCGCTGGCAAGCTCGCTAGCTCAGTACCGGGAGCCACATAAACATATAAACCGTCTTTTTTCGAACTTCTGTAAACCGTTACTTGCATGTTCGTATCCGCGTTTTAACAAAGTGGGCAGAAAAGTGGTCGCGATAGAGTGTTTAAGTTTACCGTGCTGGTACGATAATTAATGTCAGACGCGTCGATAAACAGTATCAGTCGCTTACGGATCGATAAATGGTTGTGGGCTGCCAGGTTTTTTAAAACCCGAAGTGTGGCGACTGATGCGATTGCTAAAAATCGTGTGCGGGTTGATGGGCAACGTATCAAACCATCGCGAACCATACAAGTTGGCGATACTGTTCAAATCGAAAAGTCTCCGTATATCTTTGATGTCACCGTATTGGGTCTGAACGATAAACGTCGTCCTGCCTCCGAAGCATCCAGGCTTTATCAGGAATCCGAGCAAAGCATAGCTGCGCGAGAAGCACAATCAGCAATATCGCGTCTGGATTATCAAACCCAGGTCGGGCTTGCCGGTAGCGGCAGGCCATCCAAAAAACAACGCCGGCAAATTATTCGTTTTCAGAATCAGAGCGACTCAGCGCCTATGGATATGGCACAGGACGATGAAGACCCAACCACCGGTGGTAACCGGTAATGCACTCACAAGGAGGATCAGGTGCTTAAACGTATTGGTGGCTTATCGAAGTCTATGATCGATAAAACCCGTTCTATGTTATCCAGTAGCGATCAAATGCCGGCAACGGTTATTTTGCCTCGGGAAGATCACACAGTATCAAGCAAATCGATCAGCGCAAATGCGCTTAAGGTACTTAATAGGCTGCACGAAGGAGGCTTTGCAGCCTATCTTGTAGGTGGTGGTGTGCGTGATGTATTGGTCGGATTAAAGCCTAAAGACTTTGATGTTGCAACTGACGCAAGTCCCGAGGAAGTACGCAGGTTATTCCGTAATTCTCGCATCATTGGCCGACGTTTTCAATTGGTGCACGTGGTGTACGGTCGCGACATAATTGAAGTTGCTACCTTTCGCGCCTCTCACGACAAGGGTACCGGTGGGGAAGTGGGCGAAGCAGGTCGCATTGTTCGTGACAACGTATTTGGCACCATTGAAGAAGACGCGATACGTCGTGATTTTTCGGTTAACGCTTTGTATTACAACATTGCTGATCACAGCGTGGTTGACTATGTCGGTGGCTTGCAAGATCTCGATCAGAAATTGTTCCGGTTAATTGGTGACCCGGTTACCCGTTGCGAAGAAGACCCGGTCCGTGTGTTAAGGGCTGTGCGATTAGCAGCTAAACTGGATTTTGATATTGCACCAGCCACATTAAAGGCGATGCAACAAACTGCCCCGCTTTTGGCTAACCAGGCGCCAGCGCGCATGTTTGACGAAGTGCTCAAGCTGTTTCAGGGTGGTTACTCGAAGCGCAGCTTTGCTGCGGTACGTGAACACGAGTTATTGGAATACCTGTTTCCAATGCTATATAAACGCCTTGAAAAAAACTCGTCCCCACAGAATGAGGCAGCAAATTCAGGCTCTCAAAGCTCTGAGAAGCAAAACCTGGAAAAGATGCTTAATGCTGCGCTTGTGAATACCGACAAACGTGTTAGTCAGGGCAAGCCGATAACACCTTATTATTTACTGGCATTTATGTTGTGGCCGGATGTTGAAGCGGAAACGAAACAGTACGTAAGTGATGGAAAAAAGTTAGCCGAAGCCCTGATGCTGGCATCCGAAGATGTACTCAAAAAACAATTAGCGGTTATGAGTATTCCAAAACGTTTGTCTGGCCCAATGCGAGAAGTCTGGCAGCTACAGCCTCGACTTGAGCAGTGGCGTGGCAAGCGTGCACTAAAGTTAATGGAGGGTCGTCGCTTTCGTGCCGCTTATGATTTTTTGTGCTTGCGTTCTACCATCGAGCCAGAACTTGTCGATGTTGCCGCGTGGTGGACCGAAGTACAAGAAGTCGATTTTCATGATCGACTGGACTACACCTCTCGAAAAAAAGGAGTGTACGGTTTGTGGGGTGACGCAAAACCTGAAGGCGCGTCCAAAAAGAAGCGTCGTCGACGTCGCCCCGGCTCAACTAATAACCCTACTAATAAGTCTGCGGCAAAGTCAGCAAAGGAAGCTGGCGGCAACTCTGCTAACAACTCTAATAACAAAGAGAAGAACAAGCCCGGACAAGCCTGAGCGATGGTTGAGTCTGTTACAGTTTATGTTGCATTGGGCTGTAATTTGGGCTCACGGCATGTGAATCTGGCCAGTGCGCTAAGTGCATTGGAAAATCACGAACAAATAGCTGAGCTAAAATGTTCATCGGTTTACGAAACCTCACCGATGGGACCGCAGGACCAGCCCGATTACTTAAATGCAGTGGTCGTGTTCGATACTGATCTTGCAGCTGAAGCTTTATTAGATGTTTTGCAAGACATCGAAACCAATCATGGACGGACTCGCACTGGTGAACGATGGGGTCCGCGCACTCTGGATTTAGATTTGCTACTCTACGGCGACCAACTGTTAGACACACCTAGATTGAAAGTTCCGCACCCAGGCATTGCTGATCGCTCATTCGTCTTACTACCGCTAGGCGAATTAGCACCTCACTTAATCATTCCGGCTGTAGGGGCGGTTAGCCAACTAATCACTCAGTGTCAGCATTTTGATATTCGCAGACTAAACTCTAGTTTATGAAGCATCAATTTATTGCGATCGAAGGGCCTATCGGTGTAGGCAAATCAACGTTGGCTAAGATTCTTGCAGAAGAATTCAGTGCTGGCCTGATCAAGGACACTGAAACTCATAATCCTTACCTGAAACAGTTTTACAAAGATCCCAAGCCTGTCGCGCTACACACTCAATTACATTTCTTGCTGTCTCGGCTTGAACTGCTGAACAGTCCTGCGGTGGCTCGACCAACAACGCCGTTAGTTGCGGACTTTTTGCTCGACAAAGATAAACTTTTTGCTGAACTTACGCTGAGTGAAGATGAATGGTGGATGTACACCCGATTGTTTGATCGAATGAGTGCTGATTGTGCTCGGCCTGATCTGGTTATATATCTACAGGCACCATTAGAGAAGTTGATCCAACGAATTGAACGGCGTGGCTTACGGCACGAGCAGCGTATTGATTCGCACTACCTGCAACAACTGATCAGTATCTATGAGCGGTACTTCCACGAATATGCCGAGTCTTCACTGATGATCGTCAATGCCAGTGATATCAACCTGGCAGATGATCGACAAGATGTATCTGTTCTGGTCGATAGAATCCGTCAGCTGGAGGGTGGAAGGCACTTTTTTAACCCAGTTGCCAGCACGTCTTAGTAGTTTTTCCAAATGGCTCGACATTAGTGACGAATTTCTGTCGTATTTTTAAGTTATTGAAATATAAAGATTAAAACCCCCAATATGCTTGATTCTGTTGCGCCTTTAACGCTAATATGAGTCTGCGGTGCGTGGCGTCGGTGGCAAGTTTGGTTATTTTGTTTCCTTAGTGCCGCGAAACAAGGCAAAATAGTCAGCTAATCGTGGCCACAGCACGTATGAGCGCGAAGGGAGTTGAACACAGGCTTGTTCAAGAGGCCCGGTTCATTAGTTCGCGTTCAAGCTCATCGGAGGAATACAAAGTTATGACAGAGCGGCAGAAACTGCGCATCGCACTACTCGAAGATAATGCTGAACAAGCAGCGCGGGTCAGTGGGTGGATAGAAGGTAAAGAGTATCACTGCGGCGTGTTTAACACGGCTGAAGACTTCCAGCGTGCGTTCAGAAAGTCCAGCTACGACGTAGTGGTGCTGGACTGGACTTTGGAAACCGGTAGCTCTGGTTTAGAAGTATTGCACTGGATACGAAAAACACTGACCAGCGACATCCCTATAATATTTGTTACTGCAAGGCAAGCTGAGGAAGACATCGTCACAGCACTGCAAGCGGGTGCAGACGATTATCTGGCAAAGCCAGTACGGCAGCACGAACTGTTAGCACGTCTTTATGCGCTTGCGCGTCGAGCTCAGCCTGAAACTGAAATGCTCGAGTGTCCTCCGTACACCTTTGATACGTCCAACCGTCAAGTGCGCCTTGACGACGAGGTTATCAAGCTCACCGAAAAAGAATACGAGCTTGCATTGTTCTTGTTCCGCAATCGTGGAAGAGTATTGTCGCGCCAGCATTTGCTTACTTCGGTATGGGGTACATCGGCTGAACTCAATACCAGAACGGTCGATACTCACGCCAGCCGCTTGCGTAAAAAGCTAAAACTTCTGGCATCAGAGCGCTGGAAGCTAACATCGATCTATCAACACGGTTATCGGCTCGAGGAGCACACGAGCAACGACTAGCCTATGGCGAACTCGCCGGCACCAAAACGCAGAGGCATAACCATCATATCGATGGTGGTGTTTTTCTGTCTGCTATTGCTTCTTACCTGGCTTCTCATCTGGAGCCAGGCAACTCAGAAAATAGACAACCTCTTGCACGATAACTGGGTTCGCTTTTCACAGAGCACGCCGCCCGAAGAGGTTGTCATTGCCGCCATTGACTCACCCAGTTTAAAAGCACTGGGACGTTGGCCGTGGTCGCGTGAATTGCAAACGGTGTTATTTCAGCAGCTGGCAAATTACCAGGTCAAAGCTGCTGTTGTCGATTTGCTGTTTATCGAACGATCAACCGAACAGGGTGTTGATCAGGCGTTGACAGTCGCGCTAGGCCGCATTGATACGGTTGTGCTGCCGGTGCTCACCGAAGGTCGCGTCGGTGCGCGTGAAATAATGCCAATGCCTTCGGTGTTGCGTCAAGCCGATGATCTGGGTCATATCATTCTGCCTATTGACAATGACGGATTGGTGCGTCGTGTTTTTTTAAAAGCAGGCCGCGAGCGTGCGCACTGGCCAGCACTAGCGCTGTCAGCGTTTGCTAAGTTAGAACATCCGAATGGTTTTGATGATAACGACCTGCCGGGTAAGAGATTGAATAATGCGAGCGTCGCCAATGACTGGGTGCAGGACTTTGAAGTATTGATTCCCTTTTACGGACCTCGCGGCACCATGCCAAGTGTGTCGGCGGAGGCCATCATCAATGGAACAGCACCTAAAGATGCTCTGGCTGACAAAGTGGTGTTTGTCGGGCTCACCAGCACCGGGCTGGGTGATGTTGTGCCCACACCGGTATCGGCATTAGATCAACTGGTGCCGGGTGTCGAGATACACGCCAACATTTATTCAAGCCTGCTTGAAGAGCGATTGAAATCGCGAGTAAATGCCAACCTGAACATCCTGGTGGCGATTGTGCTGCTGCCGCTGATGTTAATTGTCTATTCGCGAGCAAGGCCACAATGGGGGTTGCTCATCGCTCTGGTTGGTTCACTGCTGCCCATTTTAGGCAGCTTTTTGTTATATCGATTTGGCAACAGTTGGTACGCACCATTGGCAGCCAGTATTCCCATATTTATCAGTTATATTTTGTGGAGTTGGAATCGACTCAATTATTTAAACCGGTTTTTAGAGTCTGAAACAGCGCTGTTAGCACCGTTGTCCCAACTCGATAGCAGCGAAAACGAGCTGCTGGCTGATTTTTTTAAAAACGCGGAACGGCACTTGCCTTTGCAAGGTTGGCGATTCAGTGCCAAAGGACAACAATTCAGTGGCGGCGCAGATTTAAAAAAAGCCAGTGACCTTACACCCATGAATCGTTGGGCAAAATCGAATGGAGTTTATTCAAAACGGTATCCCACGCCTGGTCGACTCGAAATCTCCCTGGCAATAGAAGACGAATCAGTAGCGCAGGAATTAACCAGCTACATTGATACATTGGCGCGCGTCCAATCGCGTAATAAGCCAGCGCGTTTGTCTGGCTCTATAGAGCGGCTGCAAATTAACACGCTAAAGCTCAGTGATCAGGTGGCATGGCTGCGCAATTTGAGCTCGTTCAGCGATTCCATTTTAGAAGGTAGTCCGGCGGGTTTGATTGTCTGGAATGCAGCCGGTGAAATGGTGCGCGGTAACGAGCAGGTTTATCAGTTGATACCGGAAATAGATAATGATGTTTTACTGGTTGAGTTTATAAACACCATTACTCGCACAGAAACTGAAAGCGCGGAGATTCGTCAACGCATGCGAGAGCTGATTTTAAAATCAGCATCCTGGCAAATTGCTTTTGCTGATGGCGAAAGGGAGCTTGTGGTTAACTTTAATACTGTCGGTGAAGAACTCACTGACAGATTAATATGCGCCACCGTTATCGATGTGTCTGAAATCCGTAGCGCCGAGCGTGCACGCTCAGAAATGGTGGACTACTTATCGCACGATCTGCGCTCGCCGCTTATTTCGGCACTGTACCTGTTAGATGGTGACATTGAAGACTTTGACAGCGAAGTAAACCAACGCATTCAGGCCAATATTAACCGCAGTTTGCGGATGATGGATGACTTGCTTCACGTGTCTCGCGCTGACTCATTGTCAGCTGATACGTTTGAGGAGGTGTTGTTTAATGCTGTGGTCGATAACTCACTAGATCAGCTTTTGCCACAAGCGATGAGCCGCGATATCAGTTTTGAGATCGAAACCACCGACGACGATCTATGGATGACAGGTGATGCAGCCTCACTTGAAAGGGCGGTAGGCAATGTTGTGGGTAACGCCATTAAGTACTCCAATGAAGGAGGCCGTGTGATTATCAAGACCGAACTGGTAGACAACAGTGTTGTGCTTGAGGTAAGTGACGAGGGTGTTGGTATTGACCCAGGCATGATGAGTAGTTTGTTCACCCGTTTTAAACGAGATGCCAAGGTGGCCAAAAACTTTAAAGGTATCGGTTTGGGATTGGCGCTGGTTGCACGAGTAGTGTCTCAGCATGGAGGTGAGGTTAGCGCTATTAGCCCGGGCACTGGCACGACTATTCGTATGCGGCTGCCGTTAACTGGCGACGAGAATTCAGCCAGTTTGCACTAGGTTGCCAGGCGTTCTTCAACCCTGCCATCAGCGTAACCCACCAACAGCTTATCTGCTGGTCGCGCCGCAAAAAGCCCTACCGTCACAACGCCACTGATGTTATTGATGATGCTTTCAATTTCTTCAGGGTTGTCTATGTGCATGCCAACGCAATCCAGAATCTGATTGCCATTGTCGGTACGGGGTGCTTCACGAAATTCAGGGTCTGCGCCCAGCGTGACGATTTCCCGAGCAACATAACTTCTGGCCATAGGAATCACTTCTACTGGTAAGGGAAACTCCCCCAATACGTCGACCACTTTTGAGTCATCAACGATACAAACAAACTGCGCACTGGCCGCTGCAATAATCTTCTCACGCGTTAACGCGCCTCCTCCGCCTTTGATCAATTGCAGATTATGGTTGCTTTCGTCAGCGCCATCAATGTACAAATCCAGAGAACCTGTCATGTTTAAATCCAGCACCTCAAAGCCATGTTTCTTTAGCAGTGCGGCGGTGGCGTCCGAGCTGGCTACAGCGCCTTCAAGGCGCACACCGGCTTTGGCTAGCTCTTCGATAAATACTTTGACCGTTGAGCCTGAGCCAACACCAAGAACGGAGTCAGGTTTTACCAATTCAATTGCAGAGCGCGCTGCTGCCTGTTTACCTTTGTGCATTGGATTAAGCTTTTTTTATTGAAAGTTTGATTAAAAATTGACAAAAAAACAGGGTTAAGGGTTTTTGAGTCAATATGAAGACTGCGCTACCCACAACAGTGAGAAAACGGGGTACATTGGAAGTATGCAAATTAAGTCTGAGCCTGTTGCACCAATATGAGCAGCTTCCATCAAGAGTATATCAAACGCATACTCTCTGCCCGCGTCTACGATGTGGCCAAAGAGACGCGTTTGCACGAAGTACCGTTGCTCTCGCGTCGGGTTGACAACACCGTATTGCTTAAGCGCGAGGACGAGCAATCGATCTTCTCTTTCAAGTGTCGTGGTGCTTTTAATCGCATATATCAGCTTACTCAAGAACAAACCCTCAGCGGTGTTATCGCTGCCAGTGCTGGTAATCACGCACAAGGGGTGGCACAGGCAGCCCGTCATCTGGGTTTGCCCGCTTGCATTGTTATGCCGCAAACCACACCCAGCATAAAAGTTGAAGCTGTTCGCGAATTAGGCGCTGAGGCCATTTTATTTGGTGATGATTTTAATGCAGCTCTTAACCACGCCCTGGCGCTTGGTGAAGAAAAACAATTTACCTTTATTCATCCGTTTGATGCGGTCGATACCATTGCCGGGCAGGGCACGGTAGGTGTTGAGATTTGTCAGCAACATTCAGGTCTGCTGGATGCTGTGTTTATTCCTATCGGTGGAGGTGGCCTTGCCGCTGGAGTATCGGCTTACATGAAGTATCTTCGCCCTGACGTTCGAATTATTGGTGTGGAGCCAGTGGACGCGGCCTGCATGCATGCGGCTATGGCTGCAGGTGAGTGTGTCGATTTAGACCACGTTGGTTTGTTTGCAGACGGTGTGGCGGTCAAGCGTGCTGGTGAAGAAACCTTCAAGGTTTGCCGAGAGTTTGTAGACGAAATAGTTTTGGTAACGGTTGATGAAATGTCGACAGCGATAAAAGATATTTTCACCGATACACGAACCCTGACCGAGCCTGCAGGTGCGTTGGCAGTGGCTGGAATGAAGCGATATATAAAAGATCGTGGTGTTTCGGGTAAAACGTTTGTTTGTATTACCAGTGGCGCAAATTTAAATTTCGATCGTTTGCGCCACATAGCCGAACGAGCAGAAATTGGTGTTAGTCGTGAGGCCCTTTTAGCCGTGACTTTGCCCGAAAAGCCAGGCAGTTTTCGCGGCTTTTGTGAAGCTTTGGGTAAGCGCAGTGTGACTGAATTTAACTACCGATACGCTGATAAGGAACAGGCCTGTGTTTTTGCCGGTGTGGAACTCGCAGGTGGCCAACAGGAACGTGTGGAGCTCATCGGTGCGCTAAAACAAAAAGGTTACTCAGTGCTCGACATGACCAACAACGACACAGCAAAGCTACACGTCAGGCATATGATAGGCGGGCATGCCAGGTTGGGTGATGAGCGTATCTATCGATTTCGCTTCCCTGAACGCCCAGGGGCTTTATACGATTTTTTATCCCACGTAGGAAAAAACTGGAATATTTCTTTATTCCATTATCGTAATCATGGTGCCGCCTACGGGCGAGTGCTGGTCGGGCTGCAACTGCTCGAAGCTAATGAGCAGGAATTAAAGCAATTTGTTGCCAAATTGGGTTTTATTGCTGAAGAGGAATCAGGTAATGAGGCCATCAGGCTTTTTTTACAGTGATGTTGCAGTTGAGCTGCATGTGGTTGTTCATCCAACGCAAGCACCAGACTAATATTCTTATCGTTAAAACACGCCTTGCCAAACACCAAACAGAACAGCTCGCTGTAGTGCAAGTATTTCAATTATATTTGTAAAGTTTGCCATTGATGTACTCAATTTAACGCCTCACACTGCGAGAGCTGCAATTTCGCGCTCTGAAGATTGGGTTATGTATGACAATGATGCTCCTCCAATTACCCCGTTTATCGACAGGTCATTATCGACGCAATAACAGGAACACAAAGTAATGAATGAGATCGACGCCGATACTGGTAATATTGTTGAAAAGCTTGACACGTGGCTAGACGGTTTTTTAAAACTCCTGCCAAACATTGCGGTGGCTCTGATCGTTCTATTGCTTGCAGTCGGTATCGCTATTGCTCTTTCAAAGTTTGTTAGAAAAAGAGCAAACAAGCGCGACCGGCCTAGTTTGGGAGATGTGGGTGAATCGTTAGTAAAGTGGGGAATAATTATGCTAGGGGGCATGCTTGCAGTAACTATCGTGGCGCCCTCTGTGAAGCCGGCAGATATTATAGCTGGGCTTGGGGTCGGATCTGTTGCAATCGGTTTTGCCTTTAAGGATATTTTGCAAAACATGCTAGCAGGTATTTTGATACTGCTAAGGCAACCATTTGAGGTAGGCGATCAAATCATCTCAGGTGGGCATGAGGGTACGGTAGAAAAGATAGAGACGCGGGCGACATTTATTAAAACCTATGATGGTAGACGAGTGGTCATACCCAACTCAGATATCTATACGAGTGCGGTGACTGTTAATACAGCTTTCGACACATTGCGATCGCAGTACGATATCGGCATCGGCTGCAACGATGATTGGGCAAAAGCCAAGAAGCTGATGATTGATGCTGCTAAAGAGGTTGAAGGTGTAGTGGACGACCCGGCACCGGAAGTTATCCCCGTCGCCTTAGCAGATTCCTCAAACAACATTCGGTTGCGCTGGTGGACTAAGTCTGACCGTGCCACGGTAATACATACTTTTGGCGAAGTGCTTGAAAATGTGTACGCCGCACTTGATTCCGAAGGTATCGATATGCCGTATCCAACTCAGGTTGTGTTGTTTCACGACCAAACTGAAGAAACCGATGGAGATCGCAGCCGGCAAAGGGAGGGTTGGCCTGCCGGAAAGAGCGAGGTTCCAAAACAGCGTCGCATAGTCGATGGTTTGGCTCGCTCAAACAGTTAATATTATGAATGACACTGGAGTTCCCCCAGTTTGATGGACACCTCAATATGAGCGATAATGCTCCAAGAGGTGCCAAATGGCCAAAGGTAAGACCCGTAGAGAACGCCGAACTTACGATGACGAGTATAAGCAACAGGTGCTTGAGTTAGTACGTGCTGGTGACAAATC
>Ga0209187_1000190_pt1 | contig 135017 bp, 107 predicted proteins | sample BantaG_FD_187430 | JGI IMG/M metagenome (GOLD analysis project Ga0209187, IMG submission 187430) | Marine algal microbial communities from Bantry Bay, Ireland - BantryBay_4 metaG (SPAdes) (version 2) | ecosystem: Host-associated > Algae > Red algae > Unclassified | place: Bantry Bay, Ireland...
GATTTGTCACCAGCACGTACTAACTCAAGCACCTGTTGCTTATACTCGTCATCGTAAGTTCGGCGTTCTCTACGGGTCTTACCTTTGGCCATTTGGCACCTCTTGGAGCATTATCGCTCATATTGAGGTGTCCATCAAACTGGGGGAACTCCATTAACCCCCCCGCGGGAATGTTTTTTAGCCATAAAGATAATAATTGGGTTAGGCGCCATAGGGTGATCTGATGAAGATGAAACCGATCCGAAACAAAAAAGAGTACAAGATAGCTTTAGCTGAGTTGCAAAAACTGTGGCGCTCCAGGAAAGGAACACCAAAAGGAGATCGCCTGGAACTCGTTATGCTTTTGGTTGAGGACTATGTAAAGAAGCATTGCCCTATCGATCCGCCAAACGCTATCGATGCCATTAAGTTTCGTATGGATCAAGCTGGTCTGAAACAGTCTGACCTTGTTCCCTATATAGGTACCCGTGGCCGAGTTTCAGAGGTTCTCAGCGGTAAGCGAGATCTGACCTTGCCGATGATACGAAAACTACACGCTGGGTTAGGCATTCCACTTGAATCGTTGGTGGATGTTTCAGATCTGCAGCAAGCAGCATCTTAGTCAAGCTCTACTCTGTTTGCCATAAATCAGTTCTGTAACCCTCACTAACACAAATAGTAAGAATCTATCCCACTATGTAAGCAAGGCATGGCATAAACTAAGCCTCAAACGGGTCTAAATAATGACATCCAAACCAGCGTATGCCGCAAAACACCATAAATATCACCATCCAACGCGGTTCCACTAATAACGACGTCCACGATGAGACGTTTGAGGTCCCAGCCTACGAGAGCCAAACCGTATTAGACGCCGTCTCGTGGGTACAACAAAACACCGATCCCACACTAAGCTACCGCTTTGCCTGCAGAGTGGGTATGTGTGGCAGTTGCGCGATGATGGTTAATGGCGTGCCGCGCTGGACTTGTCGTACGCATATATCCAAAGTTTTGGTAAACGATGCACTGACTATTGCGCCACTGCGTAATCTGCCGGTCATTAAAGATTTGGTTGTCGATATGGACCCGTTTTTTGATAAATGGTTGGCGTCCGAAGGTGTGCATCATGGTGGTCTAACAAGAGATGATCCTATCGCTGCAATTGATGAAAGCAGCGAATCTCGAACCCAATCTAACGCAGGTATTGAGTGCATTAACTGTTCGGTCTGTTATTCGGCGTGCGATACCGTCACTGGCAATGCCAACTACCTTGGGCCTGCGGCACTGCAACGGGCGTGGACATTATTAAATGATGCCAAAGATGAAGGCAGAGATGCCATATTGGATGCAGTATCAGGTTCTGGTGGTTGCCATAATTGTCATTCGATGGGCTCATGCACTGCTTATTGTCCTAATGAGCTTGACCCGATGTCGGCCATTGCCGGGCTTAAGCGCGCAACTGTTAAGCGCTTTTTTGCAAAGGGGTAAGTGATGCTTGGCTTACGACTTTATATGGCGCAAAGAATCACCGCGCTTTTAATGGCGCCGCTGGTGATGGGTCATTTGGCGGTGATGATTTATGCGGTGCAGGGTGGTCTTGATGTCGCTGAAATTTTAGGCCGCACGCAAGGCTCATTTTTATGGTTCTTGTTTTACGGCACTTTTGTTATTGCGGTTTCTATCCATGGCGCGATTGGTATTCGCACGGTGGTGTTTGAATGGTTAGGCCTTAAAGGTGTTTTGCTTGAAGCATTTATGTGGTTAGTCGGCTTTTGTCTATTCGCATTGGGCGCGCGTGCTGTTTGGGCGGTAACCTTCTCATGATGCGCCCAGCACGTTCCCATCCTTTATGGATAGCTTATATTCTGCATCGTGTGTCGGGGATATTGCTTGCCTTGTTTTTGCCTTTTCACTTTTGGGTGCTTTCGCTGGTAATCACAGATCCTGCCAGTCTGGATAGCTTCTTACAATTAACCGATTCACTGCTGGTAAAAATCGCCGAATTTGGCTTAGTGTTTTTATTAGCCGTGCACATGTTTGGCGGGTTACGATTAATGGCGATGGAATGGCTACCCTGGAGTGCGCCACAAAAAACCTTAGCAGCCACGTCTGCTGCTGCCTCGTTTTTAATCGCTGGTTTGTTCTTTCTAAAGGCGCTATGACATGAAAATCTCAGACATCGAACGCCATGACACAGACATACTTATATTAGGCAGCGGTGGCGCTGGTTTGTTCGCCGCCTTACACGCTCAACAAAGCGCACCCAAAAACACAAAGATTACGCTGGCGGTGAAAGGCCTGATTGGTAAGTGCGGTTGTACCCGAATGGTGCAGGGCGGGTACAACGTAGCCCTCGGCGGAGGGGATACGGTTGAACGGCATTTTATGGATACCATTGAAGGTGGTAAGTGGCTGCCCAATCAAGACATGGCCTGGCGATTGTGTGAGCAAGCAGTGGTGCGTATTCGTGAATTAGAAAACGAGATTGGTTGTTTCTTTGATCGTAACGCTGATGGTTCGCTGCATCAAAAAGCGTTTGCCGGACAAACGGCCGACCGTACAGTACACAAAGGTGATTTAACCGGTATAGAAATTATCAACCGCTTAATGGAAAAGGTGCTTGCCAGTGGTGTTGAAAAAATGCAGGAGCATCGTGCGGTAGGTTTAATTCCCACCAAAGATCGAGCAGCGCTTGCGGGTGTATTAATGATTGACATGCGCACCGGTAAGTTTCGGTTGGTGCGCGCTAAAACAGTATTGATGGCAACTGGCGGTGGTCCTTCAATGTATAAGTATCACACTCCCAGTGGGGACAAAACCATGGATGGTTTGGCCATGGCTTTGCGTGCAGGACTCAGCTTGCGAGACATGGAGATGGTGCAGTTTCATCCCACGGGGTTGTTGGCAGGTGAGCATACCCGTATGACTGGCACTGTATTAGAAGAAGGCTTACGCGGTGCCGGTGGGCAGTTGATTAATCATGCAAACCAACGCTTTATGTTTGACTACGACGAAAAGGGTGAGCGTGCCACTCGTGATTTAGTTAGCCGTGGCATTTATGCCGAGATGCGTAAAAATAACAACCCAGAACAAGAGGGCGTGTTTATTTCCATGGCGCATCTGGGGCCCGACAATGTCCGCAAAAAGTTTAAAGGCATGGTGAAACGCTGCGAAGACAGCGGTTTTGATTTAGCCGCAGGCTTGGTTGAAGTTGTCCCCACTGCACATTACTTTATGGGTGGCGTGGTCGTTGATATTGATACGCGAACAGCAATGGAAGGTTTGTATGTTGCCGGAGAAGACGCCGGTGGAGCGCATGGTTCTAATCGACTTGGCGGTAACGGTGTTGCCAACTCAACGGTGTATGGTGGTATTGCAGGCGACACCATGGGGCAGGATGTTCGTAACATGAGTGCATTGCGTGAACCCGACGAAAATGTTTTAGCAGAAGAGCTTGCCCGTGCTGTTCACCCTTTAACCCGTACACCAGAACTTGTTTTACCGCTGCGCAAACAGCTGCAAGACCTTATGTGGGATGAGGTGGGTGTTATGCGCACGGAATTTGGTATGCGGCGCGGCCTTGAGGGTATTGCGGATATTTCTAATCAGCTTATGGATGTGGGTGTTGCCAATGATAACCTGGCGTTTAACTTAACCTGGCACGACTGGTTAAACTTGCGATCCTTGTGCGATATCTCAGAGGTGATAACCAAAGCTGGCATTGCGCGTGAAAATTCACGCGGTGCGCACTTTAGAAGTGACTACCCGGACGCAGGTAAAATGGAAGACAGCGATTATACTGTTGCAACCTTGCAAAGTGATGCGGTACATGTAACGCGTGAGCCGGTTCAATTCAGTATTGTGCGTCCTGGTGAAACGATTCTGCCAGCTGATGCGCCCGACACGTTGGTGGCCGTCCCATGATAGCTATAGAACACATTCAAAAAACCGCTGAAACCCTCATGAACAAAGCGGCTATCGATATTCCCACCGATTATCACGACGCTTTAAAGCAGGCATCGAAAACAGAAGACGGCGAGCTTTCCACGTTTGTTTTGAAAGCCATGCTGGACAACTATGAAGTGGCGAAAGAAGATCGCTGTGCCATGTGTGGTGATACCGGCGTGCCACGTTGGTTTGTAAAGATGGGCAATGATGCCAGCGTTGAAGGTGGCATGGTAGCGCTTGAGGCAGCGCTTCGTCGTGCGACTGCTAATGCAACACACAATGTACCACTACGTCCTAATAGAGTGCATCCACTATGGCGAACCGATCACAACAATAACGTCGGTATTGGTGCGCCAGAAATCGAATACGGTTATGAACCGACCGGCGACTGGGTTGACCTAATCACAGTGCATAAAGGTGGCCTGTTTGGCACCGACTATCGCATGTTGTTCCCAAGTGATGGCATACAAGGTATTAAACGATTTTATCTTGATAGTTTAATGGCCTTTGGTAAACGCGGCCTTGCTTGCCAGCCAGCGATTATCGGTATTGGTTTGGGTGGCTCAAAAGATACCTGCATGAGCTTAGGTAAGCGTGCCAGTACGTTGCGTGTTGTCGGTAGTAGTAACCCCGATCCAAAAATTGCGGAACTTGAAAACGAATTTAAAGAGCTCGGCAATTCAATTGGCATGGGGGCGATGGGCTTTGTGGGCAAACACATGGTCATCGATTGTAATATTGAAGTCGGTTACTGCCATACCGGTGGTATGCCGATGTCCGTGCACGCGTTTTGTTTGTCTTCACGCCGAGCCGTTGCAAGGCTTTTTCCTGATGGTCGCGTTGAATACCGAACAGACCCTGATTGGTTTACGCCGTATCAACGACGCGAGGGCATTGAATGGGATGCTAGCTCTACAGCTAAGGAGGCTTTAGAGTGAGTGACGCCAAGGCAGATAAGGTTGGTAGCACCAACAATAAAAAAGGACCAAGAGAAGTTCGCCTATCCACCACCCCAACAGCGGAAGCCATAGCCGATTTACGTTTAGGTGATGTCGTGTACCTAGATGGTCTGCTGTACACCGCACGCGAAGGCGTGTACATGCGTGCACTGGAAGATCAGGCCAATATACCCATGGACTTACCTTCAGACTCTGCCGCTAATTTTCACTGCTCACCTGCTGCTCGTATAAACGACGATGGTTCGTTTGATATGGGTGCCGTCACCGCCACAGCCTCATTTCGGTTTAGAAAATGGCTACCCGAGTGGATGGAAAAAACCGGCGCTAAGCTGATTATTGGCAAAGGCGGTATGACATCCAAAGACTACAAAGATTACTTTGTGCCTAACGGTGCAGTGTATCTTTCGACTGTGGGCTATGGCACTGGCGCGCTACTGGGGCGAGGGATAGAAAAAGTCGAAGCGGTACACTGGAACGAAGAGCTTGGTTTGGCTCAGGCCATGTGGGTGATCAAGTGCAATAAGATGGGCCCGTTTATGGTGGCATCCGATTTAAGCGGTGAATGTTTGTTTGAGCGCGAGAATACCAAGATCGCAAAGAACATAGACAAAGTCTACGAAGGCACCAAGCCTGCTGTGCTAAAGCGTTACGGTGAAAGCGATGACCCCAGTGATGAAGTTATTTAACGACGTTAGCTCAGGGGAGCTACGTCAACAAACCATGGAACTTGCCTTTGTGGCGGACAATCCTGGTGACTGGTTGTTCCATTACCACGCTCTGGAGCATGATGCAGCGAGGCTGGGTTCGCTTGTGCGTATAACTTGATTTAGATCAGGAAAAGCGCCTGGTTTAATGCAAGTTTCCAATCGCCATTTGATAGTGATGAGCCCGGTAATGCGAATCGAGCGACATAAAACTATAGAAACGAAAGGCACTAAGTTTGCTCAGCGAGGCGTCGTCTTTGACGTTAGCAAGGTTCGAAGTGATATCTTTCAGGAAATTTAAAACATGACCACTGAGTTGCCAAAAATGACAACGCCCGAAATGCACAACGGCGCGTTACGAACACCTATCGAGCCGTCGCTTCTGGGCACGGCCGTATTAGACAAGTCTGGTGAATTCGACGCAGGGACGTTTCACAGCTTTACGTTGACCTACACAGCCGGGCGTTTCGGTGTTGATGATAGTGGCAGCATTCGTGTGGTCTGGCGATTTGCAACCGACCAGACAAACCCGCAGTTCGATGATCCGACAGCAGCTGGTTACACTGAGGTCGTGGCCTCCAATAACGCTGTCTTGCAAGCCAGGTTTGACCCCAAAGGCAATATCCGGCCGTGGGACCGGACGCTGCAGATCAAAGTCGTAAAAGGTTTTATGAAAGAAGGCGACACGATCACGGTTCGCTTTGGTGTGACTGATAAAGGCGGCCCTGGCATGCGCCTGCAAACGTTCTGTGAAAGCCGGTATGAATTTCGTGTGCTGGTCGACCCGATAGCAACCTACAATTTTCAGACACTGCCTGAGCAACCGACTATCTCTATCGTGCCAGGCGCACCTGAAACATGGGTTGCAGTTGTGCCGTCCACAATTGCAAGTGGCGAGGCATTTTCGCTGAAGATCAAAGCTGAGGACACCTGGGGTAACCCGACAAATAAGGTGGCCGCGACACTAACGCCCAAAGCCAGCCAGGCGGTTGAAAACCTACCCGATGCGATAACTGTGAAAGAGGGTAGCTTTGCCACCGAAATTCCCGGCCTAAAAGTTAAAGGAGATGGCTCGCTGGAGATTGCGCTGCACGCTGCAGACGGATCGCTTATTACAACATGCAATCCTGCAACCGTTGAAGTGTCGCCAACACTGAAAAGTTATTGGGGAGATCTTCACGGCCAATCTGACGAGACCTTGGGCACCAACAGTGCTGCGGATTATTTTGCGTTCGGGCGTGATCGTGCGTTTCTGGATGCCTGCGCGCATCAGGGTAATGATTTTCAGATGACGGATACCTTCTGGCGCGATCTCAATCACGTTACATCGCATTTCAATAAGGATGGAGTGTTCATTACGCTTCCGGGCTATGAATGGTCGGGCAACACGGCACTTGGTGGAGATCGAAACGTGTTTTTCCCCGTGGAAGGGCGCACCATGCGCAGATCATCACACGCCTTGATAGAAGATCAAAGCGATGTCGGCACCGACTGCCACACAGCAGGTGAATTGTTCGCAGCCTTTGCCGAACACAACGAGTGGGATGTTATTTGTTTTGCCCATTGTGGCGGGCGCTATGCCGATATCACGATGGCGCATGATGGTCGCTTTGAAAAATCGGTCGAAGTGCATTCCGCATGGGGCACATTCGAGTGGATTGTGCAGGATGCATTCAAGAGCGGGTACCGTGTTGGTATCATCGGTAATTCTGATGGCCATAAAGGGCGACCCGGTGCGAGCTACCCTGGTGCAGGTTGGTTTGGCGCGGTAGGCGGGCTCACCTGTTTTTTGATGCCGGAATTAACACGCAGTGGATTGATCGACTGTATTAATGCCCGCCACCATTATGCAACGTCCGGTGGGCCAAGCGGGCGTATTCGTCTTGATGTCACTGCAACATTCGATGGCCCGGCAACGTTGTACCATGATGATCCATTGATCAGGGCTGATTGTGCAACCTCGGCATGTGAGACGGCGATGATGGGCGACATTGTTCATCTTCCTTCTGGTGATGTGCGACTTGAGGTGGGAGTTAAAGCGGCGTCACCTGTGCGCCGTATCGATATCTTCAACGGTCTTGATCATTTGGAGTGTCATCGCCCGTACACCAAAGAAGATCTCGGAAATCGTATCGGTGTTTTATGGGAAGGGGCAGAATACCGCGGTCGTTTTCGTGCGGTCGCATGGGATGGTACAGCTGTTTTCAATAATGCGACTGTTACTAACGTTGTGCCAGTAAACTTCTTCAATCGTGACAAAACGCTTGATTGTAAAGACGCCAAAGAATTGTCGTGGCAATCGGTGACAACAGGAAACTTTGCCGGTTTCATAGCGCATCTGAACGAAAGCACCTCGGGTGACATCAAACTCAGCACTGCGTTGGTGAACGAGCGCATTGCATTGGCCGACATCGGGTATGAAGACACCGAGCTGGATGCATCAGATATACTGCCGCGCGGCATACGCTTGTTCAGGCTGCCCGACAATAATCCACACACCTCGGTTCGGATCAAGCGCAAGCTAATGGCAGAGTCAGGACGGGATAATCCATTCTATGTGCGTGTGACTCTGGAAGACGGCACGCTGGCTTGGTCCAGTCCGATCTATGTTTTGCGCGGAGTCGCAAATTTGCGTTGATATTTGGAGTGTGCTTCTCTGGTGTCTTTTTTAGCGACGTTATGTCAACGCTTGCACCAACATTCCTATCCCCATTAAAAACGTTAAGCTAATCAATAAGCGTCTAAATAGATTATCACTGATTTTTTTATACACAAATATGCCGATTTGCAATGCGATTAAACCAACAGGAATAATCACCAATAAAGTACTCATAGCAGTGGCGTCATACGCACCACGAAAATACAATAGCGCGATGGTGATGCCTAATATAGCCACATTGAACGATTGCAGTACAGCCCGTGTTTCGGATTTAGTCCACGGGCGTAGTGAAAGCCATATCGCAGGTATGGCGCCGGAAGCCGATGCAGCGCCTCCCAGTACACCACCAATAAACCCAATAAAGCCATCCAGCCATGGGGTTTGGCGACTGAAGGAAGGTAACGCTGTTCGAAAACTTAAATAAGCGCCACTAACAATTAACAGCAGCGCAATACACAGGCGTAAGGTGTAGGCATCTATTGCTTGAAGTATCAGAATACCTAATGGAACACCGACTAAACCAGGGAGCATAAAACGCAGAACGCGCTTTGGTTTGGCTTTAATGGCAGTGCGAACAACCCAAAGACCTTGTAAGCCAGCTAGTACCGACATTAAAGCGGCAATGGCAACTGCCGTTATCGGAGGCAGCACCAGTAAATAAAAACCAAGACTGAATAACGCCATGCCGGTGCCAGCAAGACCATTGATAAATCCACCTGCGAGCGCACCGAGAATCAGATAGACAATAGTGTCAGCACTCAATTTATTGGTATTTCCCTGGCATCGTCCGAACCTTTGATCACATCGCAAAGCGCGGTAAACAGCTCTTCGATCACTCGCGTTCTGACGTAATCGCTGCGATACGCCAAACCAAAATAACGTACGGGTGCATCAGAGCCTAATGACACGTGTTTAAGTGGAATGGTGTTTTGTGGTTGTACGGTTCTTTTAGGCACAATCGACACACCGAGTTTAGCGTGCACCATACTTTCTATTGCCTCTAAACTATCAAGTTCCATTGTTTCAGCAACATGAATTTTTTTAGACGACAACCAATTTTCAATTAAGGTTCCGACAACCGCATTGCGATTAAAACGAATAAACGGTTGCGACTGCAACAAGGCAACAGGGTCATCACCCTTTACGCTGTTTGATGCAACCAGTTCAAGTGGTTCGGTTGCAAGCTCTTTAAATTCAATACCCAGTGGCATTAAATGCGGTTTAGTGAGTACAGCTGCATCCAGTCGTCCGCGCTCTATGTCAACCAACAAGTCGCCGGTTAATCCGGGTCGAATGTGTAATCGTAATTGAGGGAATCGCGTTCTAAGCAATGCGATTGTTTGCGGCGTAAGACCTGTTAAGGACGTAGGCAGCGCACCAAACGTGACTTCACCACTTAAACCATCATCATCAATGATGGACGGTACGAGGTTGTCGTAATCTGCAATCAGTGCACGAGCTTTAAGTACTATCTCGAGTGCCATTGGTGTGAGTTCGGGGGTGCGTTTGCTTCTATCAAAAAGCGTCATGCCCAGTTCAGATTCTAAAATCTGCATTTGCTGGCTGACGGCTGCGTGCGTCACGTGGATTGTTTCGGCGGCGGCACTGAATGTGTGAGAATCAGCAACTGCGACTAAAGTACGCAATAATTTAATACTCATGGGCGAAAATCAGTGAATAGTGATAGATTGGCTTTCAAAACATGTAAGCTAATTTCACTTTTCTCAAGAAATACTTGAGATTACACTAACACACTGTGCGCGATATTCGATGCGCATTCACTTGGAGAGAGAGATGACAATGATAAGAACTGCTGTCGCGGCCGGTGTCGGTGCTTTACTAACAGCAACAACGGCGTTTGCTGACTACCCTGAAAGAGCCATTAACATGGTCATACCTTACGGTGCAGGTGGTGCAACTGATATTTCTGCACGAGCAATTTCAGACCCGCTTGGCGATGCTGTTGGCAAGCCACTGATAATGGCCAACATCACGGGAGCTGGGGGTGCTACCGGTTCTGTGAATGTACAAAATGCCAAAGCTGATGGTTACACCATGTTGTTTGCACGAGTGGGTTCTCACTCGGTGAATCCAGCAATGAAAGCAACGCTGCCGTACACATTAGACGATTTTCGTTTTGTCACCGTTTATGAAATTAACCCGGTTGCATGCGCCGTTGCACCGTCGTCAGGTATAGAATCTATGGAAGACTTGATTGCCAAAGTCGCTGAGGGCGGTGTGAGTTATAGCTCGTCAGGTGTTGGTTCATTGTTACACCTTGCAGGTGCCATGGTACTCAGTGAATTCGGTGTAGAAAATCCACTCGATGCAGCGACGCATATCCCACAAAAAGGTGGTGGTGCTGCAGCAACGGCAGTACTCAATGGTACGGCGACATTCTTGTGTACAAATTCATCTTCCATCGCAAGCTTTGTGGCTGCAGGTCAGCTAAAGGCGATATTGGTGACAACAAAAGAACCTATAGTTGGTTTTGATGCACCATCAGCTAACGACTTGGGTAAGCCTAACTTGAATCAGCTTGTCGGTTGGACTGGTATTGCCGGCCCTGATGATCTGCCTGACGATATTGCAGCCAAGTGGGAAGAGTGGATGGCGACGGCCACACAAGATGCCAAGTTCAATGAAACAATGACATCACGCGGGTCTGTTATTGAGTTAATGAGCCCAGCTGATGCTAATGAGTTTATCCAGGGGCAGTATGAAGTGTTTAAAGCCTTGGTTGATGAGCTGGGAATGCGCATCGAAGGTTAATCTCTTTAAAGGTATGCGATTTATTAATGCGTCTGCTATTCTGCAGGCGCATTAACGTTTTTGGCCTATCCCTATGAGTACACGATCTGTTCAGCTACAGCTAGGCATAGCTGCTTGTTTTATTGCGCTTTTTTTGATTTTTATTGGCATTCCTCAAGCTGTATCCTCACCTTCTAATGTAAAAAATATTGTTTTAGCACCCACCTTTTGGCCGTACTTGTTGTCGGGTATTACCGGGTTGACTGGGCTTGGATTGATCGGTGCTGCATGGCGGGACAAATCGGGTTCAGAAAATCTGATTGAAGAGCGCCCGAACGCAGAAGTGCTGAATGCAGAAATGCTGAACGCAGACCTGTTGATTGAAGACGTGTCGGTTGAAGACGTGACGATTGAAGACTCGCCCAATCCAGACCTGCGGAATGAAGTAACACCGGCCGACGCAGTCTCAACAGAGGCGGAAGAAGCGATCACACCGCCAGGTGTTCAAGGTTGGTTACGCCTTGCAGCCTTGGCCGTCATCATGATCATTACCATGTATGCCTTGCCCCGACTGGGTATGGTTTGGACAACGATGCTGGTTTTTATTACTACCGCCACTTTGTTCCGCACACGTCATCCGCTTATAGCCTTGTTGTGTGCTGTGCTCATCCCCTTGTTGTTATATCTTTTCTTTGCGCACGTCGCAGGAGTGGGTATACCGCAAGGTAACTACATACGCCTCCCATGAGTTTTTTAGATAGCCTGCAAGCCGGCCTCAGCCTGGTTGCATCTTTTGAGGTTTTTCTCGCCCTGTTCGCCGGTGTTTGCATCGGTGTGGTGGGTGGTGCTATCCCTGGTCTATCGGCAACCATGGCTGTTGCATTAACGTTGCCATTTACATTTGCCATGGAACCAATTACTGGCATTTTGTTATTGCTGGGCGTATACAAAGGCGGCATCTTTGGCGGCTCCATACCCGCCATACTGATTAAAACTCCCGGCACACCTGCGTCCTCTGCCACTATATTAGATGGGTTTCCGATGGCGGAAAAAGGTGAAGCGGGGCGTGCTTTAGGCATGGCACTGTGGGCGTCGTGCACTGCAGACCTTATATCAAACCTTGCCTTGATTTTATTTGCCGGTTGGCTGGCATCGTTTGCATTGAAGTTTGGACCGCCCGAGTTTTTCGCACTAATACTTTTTTCTTTAACCATCATTGCAGGAGTTTCGGGTGATAGTTTGCTTCGAGGTGCCTTGTCAGCATTAATGGGTTTGCTGTTGGCAACGGTGGGCCTTGATCTTGTTTACGGCACTAACCGATTCACGTTTGAAAATCCGAACATGATGGGCGGGCTTAATTTTATTGCTGTGCTCATTGGTTTGTTTGCCATTCCTGAAATTATCGCTATGGCCTGGAATCCAGTGGCGCATCTTGGTAAGGCGCGTCAACTGGGGGAATCAAAGGTCACGTTTGCCGATTACAGGCGAAGCTTTAAATCAATTTTTCGCGGCAGTTTAATCGGAGTATTCCTGGGTTCTATCCCGGGTATTGGTGCCGCGCCCTCGGCGTTTCTCAGTTACTCCGAAGCACGTCGTAAATCACCTAATAAAGAGAACTTTGGTAAAGGCGAAATAGAGGGCGTTGCAGCAAGTGAGGCTGGCAACAATGGAGTCGCTGGTGCCACGCTTATTCCGTTGCTTGCGTTAGGTGTGCCAGGGGACGTCATCACAGCCATCATCATTGGCGCGTTTATGGTGCACGGACTACAGCCCGGACCCATGATGTTCCTGATGAACGTTGACATTATCTATGGACTTTTTATTGGTCTTATAGTCAGCTCAGTGTTTTTATTTTTTGTGGGTAGCGTTGCCATCAAGGGGTTTAAATATGTAGCTGACGTACCCAAGCGGATATTGATGCCTGCTGTACTGGTTCTGTGTATCTATGGCGTGTTCGCAGTTAATAACAATATTTTTGATGTCGGCGTTATGTTTGCCATGGGCTGGTTAGGCTATCTCATGATGCGATACAGCATACCAGCGGCACCGTTTCTCATTGCGTTTATTCTTGGCCCGCTTTTAGAAGACAATTTTCGCCAGGCTATGTTGATGTCTGGAAGCAATCCGTTAATTTTATTCCGTGGCCCGATTACTTGGTTTTTCTGGTTGGCGACCGTTGTGACGGTGTTTGCGATAACTCGTAGCCTTGTTAGCAATAAAGCTAAAACGATAAGCTGATTTTATACTGCTCGAAAGGTTTGCTAAGCTTATTAGAAACGTGGCCTGAAACAGCACTAAGAAAATTTGTAGTTATTACAAGATGGGTTCGCTATCTCGTAGGGCAGGGAATTTTCAGTGTTAGTCTGTGCAAGGTTGCTCTGCACCAAGACAAATGGACGATAAGAACTTGAAAATACCCAGTCAGAAAGTACCCAGTCAATTATGTAAGGCAGTTCCGCTTTTGATCGCGTTAGGGCTGTCAGCGTGCGCTAGCACCGGTTCCCGAACCGGGGTTGATTCTACCCCAGGGCCAGACGATCCTGAAAAGCTAGCAGAGCTTGCCGAAGAGAGCTCAACGCGAAATATCGAATCATTAGACAATCTTACTGATGCCCAATTGAATCAGATATTGAGTGAGGGCTACTCGTCTTTTTACGCTGCGGCCAGCGGTTTAAAGTGGTTGGATAAAGCGCTAATCTTAAAGGCTGAATCAGAAGCGGTTGGAAAGCTTGCCACCGAGACTTCTGAATATATGGCGAAGCTTGCCAGCGACCTTGAAGAACTAAACGAAAACTACCCGTCGCTTTCGATTGATAATGAGGGCTTGCCGGTTATGGAAAGCCTGAAACGAGAAGCGGCTCAAAAAGACCGACTTGAAAGCTTTGCACCGCTAGTTGGAAGTACCGGCAGAGAGTTCGAACGCACTTTGTTGCTGACACTGTCAGGTGCTTTCAATCAACTGCGATTTCTGGCTCGTGTGATGCAAGAACAAGAGAAAAGCGATGAGCGACAAGCTCTTCTGCAAGACATCCAACAAAATTTTGATCGGTTGTATGCTGCCGATGTAAAACTGCTTGACGATGTGTATTTTGTAAAGTAGCTGTTTAGGGCATGGGGCCTTATTTGTAATGGCAGTTCAGGTGCATCGCTGTCAGCTTGGCTTGTGATGAACCAGCGCCAACAGATCGTATCTCCTCTTGACTCTTCTCAACATCTGGTATTCTTAGTCATTGTTGACAAAGAGCGAAACAACCGTGCAGCACCTTTCCTGTCAATCATGCGGTTCACCTTTAAATCTTGAAGCTTACGATTCACGTTTCGAAATAATTAGTTGCTCGCATTGTGGCGGTCGATACGACGTGTCGGACACGATTTCGATCCACCCCAAGCTGAATAAAAAAGCTGGTCAGTCAGCCAATGATTCAGTCGCGCCAAAACCTGAGGCTATAAACGTACGTCATCGAGACGGTGGGGTCGAGTATTCATGGCGTAATCAGTCCAAGCTTATGACACTTGTTATGCTTGGCATTCTGACTGCGTGGATGTTTGTTCTTGCGTTTATCGTCATTGACTCATTAATACCCGATTTTAGTTGGCACAGAGGAAACCCGGCAGAATTTGGTTTGATTAACTGGCTATTGATCGTTGTGTTTATCTGGCTTGCCAGCGCTTTAGTGCTAAACAGCAATAGATTTAGCCTGTCAAAAGGCAAGCTGCGCAGCTATCAGGGCCCTGTTCCGTGGGGCTGGAGAAAATCCGTTTTATCCAAATTGATAGCTCAATTGTTCGTGGCCAGGCGGGTGGTACAAAAGAAGGAAGGTGAGCCGACTACCTATTATGTTTTAAATGGAGTAGACATCAATAATAATCTAATCAATTTCCCCAGTCGTTTTTCCAGCATTGATGCTGCGCTATATGTTGAGCATGGCATTGAGCGAGAGTTGGGTTTGATGAGCCGAGATGTCGCAGGAGAGGCTTAACATTAATGGGGACGGAGGGATTTAATATTGACCACAATAATGCTGCGGTCAATATTAAATCCCTCCGTCCCCATTAATGCTTGAGTTGAAATTCAAATCGCTGTAGGTTGAACCGTCGTTCAGACGCTAACAAGGAGATATCAAATGCTCATGAAAACTGCTTTTACTGCTCTTGCTACATTCGTTTGTTCCATCTCTATTGTCAATATCGCCGTTGCTCAGCAAGCAGCAGACGGATTCGCACCTGAAATCACAACCGGTGTGTCTGACAAAGTCATGCAAACCACCAGTGAGTACATGATTGCAGCCGCCAATCCTGTTGCCGCGGCAGCGGGGCAAGATGTTCTAGCCCGAGGTGGAAATGCGATTGATGCCATGGTCGCAACCCAATTTGTTTTAGGCTTGGTGGAGCCTCAGTCTTCCGGTTTAGGTGGCGGTGCGTTTTTGGTTTATTACGATGCCAACTCAAAAGCGATTACTACCTTTGATGGCCGGGAAACAGCACCCATGGCAGCAACGCCCCGACTGTTTCAAACTGAAGACGGAGAAAAGCTTCAATTCTGGGATGCGGTGGTGGGTGGTCTGTCAGTGGGTACACCTGGCACGGTAAAGCTCATGCATGAGACGCATAAAAAGCTAGGTAATTTAGCTTGGAGCTCGCTTTTACTGCCGGCAATCAAGCTTGCCGAGAACGGGTTTGAAGTCTCTGAACGATTGCATCAGTCCATTGCAAACGACATAGAACGTTTGTCTGTGCACCCCGATACCAAGGCCTATTTTACTAATGAAAGCGGCGAGGCACTTGCCGTAGGTCATGTATTAAAAAATCAAGCTTATGCCGATACCTTAAAAAAAATTAGCTCTTTTGGAGCGCACGCTTTTTATAATGGTCCAATTGCTGATGCGATAGTCGATAAAATCAACAATGCATCCAACCCGGGAGTCATGTCTGTATCTGATCTGGCAAATTACAACATTAAAGAGCGCGAGCCAGTCTGCGTTGAGTATCGCTCATACGATGTGTGCGGTATGGGACCGCCATCATCCGGTGCACTTACTGTTGGACAAATTCTGGGTTTGCTACAACCTTATGACTTGTCCGAGCTTGGTCCTACCTCCGTTGAAAGCTGGCGCTTGATTGGTGATGCTTCTCGACTGGCGTTTGCTGATCGTGGCAGATACATGGCAGACAGCGACTTTGTGCCAATGCCGACTGAAGGACTGCTTGGCCCCAACTATCTAAAAGAACGATCTGCGCTCCTTGTTGGCGACAAAGCGTTAGAGTCGGTAACCGCTGGTGAACCTGAGTGGGATCACGCCATGTTATTGGCCGATGATGAAAGCCTTGAATTTAAATCGACCAGTCATTTCTCCATCGTCGATGCACAAAGTAACGCGGTTTCTATAACGACTACCATCGAAAACGGGTTTGGTTCACGCTTAATGAGCGGCGGTTTTTTATTGAATAATGAGCTAACCGATTTTTCGTTTGCCACACATAACGAAGGCATACCCATTGCCAACCGCGTAGCACCTGGAAAACGCCCGCGTTCGTCCATGTCGCCAACCATTATTATGAAAGATGGCTCACCTTATATGGTGGTCGGTTCCCCTGGGGGCAGTCGCATCATTGGTTACGTTGCTCAAACTATTATTGCTCACCTTGATTGGGGTATGAATGTTCAAGAGGCTATTAACATGCCTCATGCAGTGAACCGATTCGGTAAATACGATTTGGAAGAGGGCACTGGTGCAACAGATTTGCAGGCAGAGCTTGAAGCCATTGGTTATGAAGTCGGGGTTCGCGGGCTAAACTCAGGCTTGCACGGTATCGTGATTGAAGATGGCAAATTGATGGGCGGTGCCGACCCTCGACGTGAAGGCGTAGTCCTAGGCGAATAAGCTGAATTAATGGTGACGGACAGCAAAATAGGCCCTCCGTCCCCATAAATTCCCGTAGTTAGGTAGCCTAACTTTGGTTAAAGCGAGACGTTATGGCGAATTCATTTCTATTCTTGGTAGTTACCTAAACAGGCTGTGTCGCCCAAGCTACCCTGTCCGTTGTTAGTGTACGTGTTGCCTGAAGTTTCGAACGTGAGTGAACTAAACGGAGTGATAACTCGAATACCGCATTCACTTGTGTTATCAATGCTGGAATCTGTAATGTTTGCGATAATATTGTTGGAGGCGCTACCGTTGACAAGGACGCCGTTCACGGCATCAGATAGAATTAAATTACTCGTAGTATTGAGCGCACTGTTTGACCTATAGTCTATACCAGACCAGAATCCAGCTAAGCGCTCAGCGCCACGCAGGGTAATGGGTGCTTCTGCGGTACCATTTACAGAAAGACGCCCTCCAACACCCCCACCACTTCTTATAGATGTTCCGGCAGCCATAATCATTTCTACTCCTGGTTTAATTTGGACACCGATTTCCCCGTTACCAAAAAATCCAGAGTATGAGTAGTAAGGAATGCCATGATCTTCAAATACAAAACTTGTACGCCCTGCAAGCCTTTCAAATCCAAAAAGGTTGTCTGCCATCCCGATAGATTGAAAATCATTCTGTTCTTGCTGAGTAAATACAAAATTGCCGAGGTTCTCAGATAAAACTGTGCCGGTGATAAAAGTAGGTGCGAATATTGGGTGTGAATCAGTATCTCCGAAAAGCACGTCGCTAATTAAATTGAATTGCGCATTTACACCAGCATAGAGCCCAATTCCACCACTGTTATCTATTGTTATACCTTTTAGGGAAATCTGGTCGTCTATTAGTAGGGCGGATGCATCTTGTGGAAAGAATATTTCTTCTATCTTCTGGGAGCCAGCATCAAGTATTTCGACATTCTCCATGTAGTTATCAATGCTGGCCGTTCGGACTTTTACTCCATTCCATGAAGGTAAGCCTGAAACACTGTTTCCGCGCATTATAATTGACGGGTCTCGTCGAAGTTCACCGTCGTACCCGCCCAGGGCGCGAATTTCGGCAGTACCTTCGATGACGAGGCTGGTGTTTTGCTCAAATAAAATTTCAGTTTCTGGCTCTATTGTTAAAGTACCAGCTATTATTTCCAGCCTGCAGGTAATGATATAGTCAGGACCTGCTATGTTGTTTGACAGCGTTAAGTCTTCATCGATCCAGACTCTGCTCGTGTTTCCCTCGCAAGGTTCCGTTGGGGTCCCGACCATTAAATCTCCAGTTGTACCGCCATCTTCATTACCATCGTCCGCGGTTCCATTACCTGTAGTCCCACCGTCCGTAGTCCCACCACCTGTAGTAGTTCCCCCGTCCGCCATGCCTTCGTCGCCGCCACTGCCGCAAGCAGTTAAGAATAGAAATAAGCAAAGTGAAGTAGTTATGCGTAGTGGAGTTTTCATTTTTATCCTTATTTTCTGTGGTAATTCCCGTCAGGCTTTTTCCGTAAGGAACACTAAGTCAAAGCTTTACATGGGAAAGTAAAACTATTCGGCGAGGCTACCACACCGGAATTTTCAACCGTACACCCAAAGGAGGTGTGCTTACCTGTTTGGATAAACAGTTCGTTGGAGTCCGTAGCCTATAACTGTTAATGCAACAGTGTCACTATCTATAAAGTCCAGTGAGGAATTAGCTAATAGACCATATATTCCTGAGGTGTATTTTCTGCGATATACCGTGTAGCTTCTAAAATGCTGGACCGAATAGCCTTCTCCATCGGGGTATTTGAATAAGAGTTTAATCCCCCTCCTAAACTGCCCTGACCGGTCAGGGCTGCCAGCGCTCCACCGAAATCTTTATCAGTTGCTTCTGTTTCTACGCTGGTTGCCGCTAATAGTTCTGATGTCGCTGCATCCAGGATACGTATGTCCATGGCCAGAGAAGATCTTTTAACGCTACCTGAAACAGCCCCAATAACAGAAGAGGCTTTTTTTCCTAAAATACCCGCGGTAATGCCTCCGCTACTTCCAGATGAACCTGGAGACCATCCGGTTATATAAGCGACTACAAGAATATCAGCGCCCTTGACAGCACCGCGCTGTTTGCCAGAACTATCTGTGTATCCGTCTTCTTGCAGTTTAATTTCGCGCTTCAGCGATCCAACTCTTGCGCGCTCCAGAACTCGATACCGGTTACTTTGTACAAGCGCTGTGGACAGCATTGCCTTTAGCGCATCCGTATGCGCTACTTGATCTTCATGCTGGAATGAAAAATCAGCACCGCCAATGCCGATAGTTGATTTTGACGTATTGGTTTTCCACTCGAAATCTGTAACGGCAATTCTTGCCTTCGGGCCGGAATAAGCAGGCAATATTTCATTGACGCCTCCTCCGACTTTACTGGTGACAGTGCTTTCTGGCTTTATTACAGAACTTAAACACCCAGATAACAATGTAAGAGAGGCGACAAAAAATACAGTCAAACATTTTTTAGCGTACATAGTTTCATTCTCTCTGAGTACAATGCAGCAGGCTATCAAACTAATTGTCTATTTCGAACACCCGAAAAAGGGGGTTAATATGTATTTATCTGTCTGTGCTGCCGTCGAGGGCTCATTGCTTTTTTGTGCCAAAGATTCAAACATAATTTGTTGCCGTCTGCGCTGCGGTTCTTTTTTTGAGTACTGCATTTTTCACCGCTTCGCGCCTTAATTCTGCTGCCTCTCTTATCTCCAGTTGGCTTTGGACTTCTGTAGTCATGCAGAATTCCCACGCAGATACGTCATTATCAATTTTTTACGAATCCCGTTCCCGGATGCTAACTATCGATACAGAGAAAATAAGTTTCGGCAGATCATTGGACAATGATTTCTTGATTGAGCATGAATCGACATCGAGATACCATGCGACAATCGAATTTGTTAAAGGCAGATTTGTCATAAAGGACAGTAGCACCAACGGTACTCACGTCCAGATATCCGGACGAAGGGTTGAATTTATTCATCGAGAGGAGTTTGTTCTTGCCGACTTTGGTCTTGTTGGCTTTGGTTGGAACCCTGAGTTAGACGATGATAGTGTTGTTTCATTAAAGTATCGTCTGTTATCCCCTGCGCGTAGCGTCTGACAAGAAGTCCATGGTGTAGCCAGTCCAGTTTCTTATATTCGCTCCAACAAAGTCGCCTGGCCGGTTGACTCGTGCACGAAAATCATTCGTGTGCCTGAGATTTCATAAGGGTTCGCCGTTGTTGATTTAGGCATAAACATAGTGGCAATGGTTTTCATTATTCCACCAAATTTGCTGCCCGTGGTTTCTTCCATGTTTTCCATTTGCGATACAAGAGCGTCTCCTTCGATCTGCCATTCGCCGTAACCTTTATATTCGATCGGGCCGAATTGCTCAGTTTGTTCGGCAGGTGGTATGACAACTGATGTCCAGGTGCCGTCTTGATGAAATGTTTGAGTGACGGTGGCGCTATTTTCCTCGGCTACTGGGTTGAGAACACTGACTTTCCAATCTCCAACTAACAGAGAAGGTTCGATCGCCCCAACTCGGTCTGCACCGTCATAAGGTGTTCGCTCCGGAGGAGAGCCGCATGCGCTTAGTGTGTACACACAAAAAAGAATGGATAAACTTGTTCTTGACTTCATGACTTTAGCCGTCCGTATATACGTTAAATTCCATCCAACGTTATCACTCTGCTCCAAAGCCGTGAATGACCCTTAACGGGTGTCACCCATCTGGGCATAAGCCTAGGTAATATCTTGCAGATAAAATTTGATAATAGAACAACAACTTATTGAATTATGTCGGTAACCTCACCCTATTAGTTGGTGATATATAACCAATTAGGGAATAGTTGGACCTATCAATTAGGGCTAGACTGTTTGTAGGAGGTTGCCCGTGCGGACAGCTATTGTTATTGACGATCATCAACTTTTTGCTGGGGGATTCAGCCATTTGTTGAGTGCCATTGCCACGATTGACTCGGTAGATTGTTTTGTTGACCCGCAAAGTACTGTCGATTCTAATCTGAATGATAGTGTGTCGTTAATCGTCTCTGATCTCTACATTCCTGGTTACAACATGTATGTGTGGTTTCCGAGACTAAAAGAGCGGTTTCCGCTCGCAAGCTTGTTGGTTGTATCCTCATCTATTAGCCGCTCAGACCGAATGGATTGTTTGTCAGCGGGTGCAGATCTGTACATTGAAAAACATGCTGATCCAGACTTGTTAATTGAAGGCATCACGCATCTTTTACTTAATAAGCCCCTTAAAGACGATTTTCTTAACCGCACCGCGGTCGAAGCACAGGAAATTGGACTAACCAATAAGCAAATTGATATTCTGGTGCATTTGGCACGAGGCCTGTCCTTAAAAGAAATTGCTGTTCGATTTCATATCTCTCCAGAGACGGTAAAGTCGCACTTGTCACGCATTTACGAAACTATCGGTGTTAGTGGTCGAAGTGCTGCAAGCATTTGGGCTAAACGACATGGATTGCTATAACTATGGAGCTAATCACTGATACAAAAAAAAAGACTGAAAAAAAAATAAAAGACTCTCGGTTGCAACGTTTATTCGGTAGTAAATATTCAATTTACTATTTTGTAGCCCTGTTTTCATTCTATGTTGCGGGGATGTTAAAACTAACTGATCATATTCTAGCAAAATTTATTGATGGCTATGAATTCTCAGGTAGTTACCTGATTGGGCTTGGTGTTTTTTTCTGTGCATCAACTGTGTATCTGCATTTGGCGCGACGCAATGCATGGTTGAATTGGCGGTATTACATCCTTGGGTCGGTGGTGGTTTTTTTTCCATTGGTTTTTGCAGCCTCGGCATTGAAAGTATTCATAAATCCGAATGCAGAATATATTTATGTGTTGAATAAACACTATTGCGAGATCGAGGAATCGGTATCGTTGTGTGGATTTGCGTTCGCCAGTTTGGTGTCAAGTATGTCACTGCGCGCATTGCCTGTTGTGTTAACCGTTCCTGCAATGTTTTGGTACATGTTAGTAAAGTCAGAATCACTGTTCAGAGAACGAAAATGAAAAGCTATCATCCCGATGGCGAGTTGGTTCATTCTCTTTGTGAGCCCATGCGAAAAGCATTGATAGATGAAACTTGCGGTGATGCCAGCCTTGCATCAATAGCCTATTTAAATTTAGCGGTGTTTGTCTCGATTGTATTTTGTTTTTTAGGTTTGGAAGCTATCGCAGCCATTTCGTATGTTGCCATTGCTTGCGCTGTATTTTATTTAACCGCTGCCCTTGGACGGTATGCTTGTAAGAGCATGGACTTAGGCTCCCAATTTGTTGTCGCGGTGAGCATTGTCGTAGTAAATGAATTAGCCTTGCTGTTAATATTCATTTTTGATATCGCTGCAGATGAACGCGCAGCTTCAATGACAGCAACTGCGGTAGTGATAAGCGCATCCTTCATTTCAGTGCATCTTTGTGCCAGGCACACTTTTCCTTTGATTTTATCTAAGCTATTGGTAGTAGCGGCTTGCAGTGTGTTTCTAATATTCTATTCAAATGTCGTTGTATCCAGCAGTGAAGTGCTCTCACTTTTGATGGTTGCATTTTTAATCATGATAGGGACTGGTTATTGGATTGTGTTACGTAGAAGGCAAGAAATATATTTGCAAGTGCAGCTGCAGCAAATGAAGGCAGTTGCCGATAATCAGAACACAAAGCTGATTAAGGTTTTAGAAGAAAAGGAGCATAGTCAAAAGCTATACCAAAATGAATCTGAGCTGAGGCAAAAGTTGATAACGCATATCGGTCATGATCTTCGACAGCCTATTAGTGCTGCCATATTTATGTTATTGAAGGTGCGAGAGAGTCAGCAAAGTGATGAGCAAGCGTTGCTTGTCGACGATACTCGTGAATGTATCCAGTCAGCTGGTCGGATGATTGAGAATATTGTGCAGTATAGTCATTACGACAATCTGACCATCGAGGTTAATCCGGCGCTGGTATGCTTGGATGACATTTTGCGATCTCTTGCCAGAGAATATTCGGTACTTGCAGAAAAAGAGCATTGTACTCTACGCTTCGTGTCATCCTCAATGGTCATTAACATTGATCCTGACCTGTTAAAACGAATTCTAAGAAATCTTATCGTAAACGTTATTCGTCATTCAGATGCGACTAAGTTACTGCTGGGAGTACGGCATCGGACTGAAGGGATAGAGTTATGGGTGTTAGACAATGGGTGTGGACTGCCGCAAGTGGATACATTCTTTAAAAAAACAGTCTCAAATTCAACGTCTTACGGCTTGGGCCTCGGCATGCAAATTTCTCAGCAATTGGCGCAAACGTGTGGTGCACAACTGAAATTCTATTCTCGACAAGGTGAGGGAACTCTATGCAGCTTGCTTGTGCCAAATTCGCTAATTGTCGAGTCATCGAATTTAGTTTGCAATAGTCACAAAGAGAGTAAAAGTGCTTAGTCACCCGTCACTTGCTGCCCGGCACACTACGCCATTTCCCAAACAACAATAAAGTTATTAGCAGGCATTTCAATCTTGCGGTGCGGTTTAAATCCGAGATTTGCTGCTACTTCATCTAATTGTGTTAAGTCAAGGATGCCGCTCCCGGGGTCTTGTTCACGCAACCAGTGATCAAAATCTTCGTTGCTTGAGCTGGTGTGTTTGCCGTTGACGCGAAAGGGGCCGTAGACGATTAGTTTTCCACCGTCTGCCAGTACCTTCGCGCAACCCTGAAATGTTGAATGTACCAACTCTTCACCCACGATATGGAAGGTGTTGCAGGTAAAGCAGACATTTGCTTTTATAACTGGCCAGGGGTGGTTATTTACATCGAGTACAATGGGAGGCAGTACATTGCTTGGCCCTGGCTCATCTAGCCAGCTATTGATCGTGGAAATATTTTCTGCAAGTTCAGTGGGTTGCCATTCAATATGGGGTAGGGCGCTGGCGAAATGGCATGCGTGTTGACCTGTACCCGAACCAATTTCAAGCACCGAGTGTTCACTTAGAAGCTCTTGCTTAAGAACATTTAGAATCGGCTCTTTATTTCGTTCTGCAGATGGTGAGGCAGTTTTAGTCATGTGTGCGTTTTAGTTATATTTGAGTTCTGGTTGACCAGTTAATTTAGTTTTGTGCGTGCTTGAATATACGTGTCACTTTGCGAACCCATTTCTATAGGAACTGACGCTTGAAATCAGACGTTAAAAAACTCTTAAAGAATAACACGCAGCTAAATCAGTTAGATGGCGTGAAAGTCATCAGTCACGTACAGCGTGAAAAAGGCGAGTGGTTTGTTAACACCTTGATGCTTGAAGGTTATTCTGTCCCCTTCAAATACACGCGCAAAAAACTGTACCGCAATTTAAAAGGCGCTGCAGTGAATCTCACATACTATCCGCAAACAGAGCAAGTCGCTGGAATGGAATTCGAGTCCATGAAAGTCGTCAGGATACGTCGGACTTAATACCAAGCCATTACAGAAACACCAGGAATCTCATGTTCGGCAAGATTTGTAAAATCTGTGGTTGTTAAATATTACGGTTTTGCGTAAAACGAATGTGACCAGAATTTGCACACCGAAGCATTGTTGTAAGATGATATCAAATGGAGATTATCTAAGGTAACAAACAGTGTTCATACTGGTAGGCATAATTTCTTTTGCTTTGGCAGGCTTGGTGCGGTGGTGGATGATGCGCACCTACACCAAATGGGGCGCAGTACCTAACAAGGTAGGTGCAACGGGAGAATCAGTTGCAAGACACATCCTCGATAATAATGGTTTGCAGCATGTGCGGCTTGAAGTCTCTGAAGGCAAGCTTAGCGATCACTATATTCCATCACAGGATTTGCTGCGTTTATCCACTGAGGTCAATAATACGCCTTCGGTAGCAGCACTTGCCGTTGCAGCCCACGAGGTTGGTCATGCTATGCAGGATGCACAAGAGTATGGGCCACTAAAAGCCAAAGCGGTGATGATGCCATTGGCGGCAGCTGCTAGTCAGTTCGGCATGATCATGGTACTGGGAGCTGGTGTCTTGGGAATAACAATCTTACTTAATGTTGGTATGTTGTTGCTCGCTGGAGGTGTGCTTATGCAATTGCTTACGCTGCCTATTGAGTTTGATGCCAGCAAACGTGCACTCAGTGAAATAAAACGGCTTAACCTGGTAGAAGAAACCGAATACAAGGGTGCGAAAACAATGCTTACTGCGGCTGCCATGACTTATGTTGCTGGAGCTGCATCATCAGTGGCCTTGGGTGCATTGATGGTTATGAGTGTATTTCGTCGCCCGACTTTGTAAAATGTTCTGCGCAACCTTGCAACTAACGTTCCGATTAGTTTTCCGCCTAACGTTCGAATAATATTTATGGAGAAAGCACAATGCATTTGTCATGTGAAGTCATTATTGAAAAACCACTTCAACAAGTTTGGGACTATGCTAACAACCCTGACAATCTTAAACTGTGGCTAAATGATTTTATAAGATACGAACATCTCACTGGCGATATGAACGCGCCCAAAGTCGGAGATACATCCAACCATACCTACGATCAAAACGGCAAAGAATTTACCATGAAAGAAGAGATCATTGCCTACGATCCGCCCAATCATATTACTTTGTTTATGACCAATAAGTGGTTTGATATGAACATCGTGAATGATCTTGAATCCGTGACGCCCGATCAAACAAGATTAATAGCCAAAGCCGAGACGGTAAGAAGTAGCTTGCTAATGAAAGTGATGATGTTGTTCATGCCCAATGCTAAAATGCAGAAGGATCACGAGAAACAAATCAACAAACTAAAAAGCCTTATTGAAGCTGAGTAATATAGCCTCTCTAATCGACGCAGTTTGATCTTGGTTGTCTGACCAATAAAAGAAAAACATATTTATTCAACGTGTTTAAAAATGATTCCACTGGCTTATGGGTTTTTGGCTACGGCTCATTAATCTGGCGCCCCGCAATGCCTGTGGTAGTGAGCTACAAAGCCACGGTGAAAGATTGGTCGCGGCGTTTCTGGCAGGGCTCCCATGATCACCGAGGCACCCCCGAGTCACCGGGTCGTGTATTAACACTGGTTTCTATGCCAGGGCAAAAGTGCGAAGGGCGGGTGTTTGGTATAGCTGAAACGGACCTTGAGCAAACACTGCAACAGCTCGATTACCGCGAGAAGAACGGCTACGAACGTCAGCAAGTAAAAGTGCAAACCACCGAAAAAGGCACCATCGACGCATTAACTTATATTGCCCCTGTTACCAATCCGGCTTGGCTAGGCGATGCCAGTGATGTAGTCATTGCAAATCAAGTTCAGCATGCCAACGGGCTCAGTGGTTCGAATAAGGATTACGTGTTGTCACTGCACACATCATTGTTAGCCGATGGTATAAGTGATGAACATATCAAGTCGATTGCTGAATTGCTAGTCTAGTTCTCGCCAATTTTTGTATCAACGAGTCTTACTTACAAGCCTCACCCACAAACAACTCATCTGTCACGCTCAATTTGGCCGAGTACCAAAAAAATATCCTTGTTCGATTTGATAATCACCAGGATGTCTCGCACGGAGAAGTCTAAATGAACGTAGTTCAGATAATTTTCCTCTTAACTAAAGCTGCGGTGACTTATATAACCAAAGAGAACACGGCCAAATACACCTATAAGCAAATGCTGGAAAATCAGGATGTGTTACGCGAGATGTTACAAACTGCCGCTAATATGGCGGCCAAAACTGCAATGTTGGATTTGTAGCGTTGCGTAACAAACTGCAGATTTAGAATATGCACACTTTCGCTGACCAGGCAATACTCTCCTCCCTCTCGGGCCATTCGTATCTCGGATGGCTTTTTGCGCACTTTGTGATAGGTCAATCATAAGCCCATAAATTGGTGACAGGCCCTGAATACGGGGCTTCCAACGTCAGAAGCGGCTTTTTATCAAGCGCTATCAATCAAACTAATGGGGCCATAAGTAGGATCAATTGTCTAATGCGCCTTGCGGCCGTTAACATGGCTGAGACCGCTAAAGACCGGTTTGCGCAAGCTCTCATCGCTGGGCTTTTGCCTGTTCGTTTGGGAAAGGTTCGGTATTTTTCATAAAGGACATGTTCGATGGTTGTACGCGTTCTTTTGTTTGTTTTTTAAGTTTGCTTCTAAAGCACCACCTGCTGTGTAGCTAGTAACGTCGGAGGAATTAGCTGAGTGAATAATCCATTTGCCGAAATGTCGGCCTATATATCGCCAGGAATCATGCAAGCCTACGTGGTCTTGATGATCTTGCTGGTTGTCGGCGGAACCGTTCTTGACATGATGCATAAGCAAAGTGCCAAGTTTTTCTTCGAGAATTCCAAACAAGCTAAAGCTGGCGCTAAGAATAAAGTCGGCGGCGGTAAGAAAGCAGGCCTCGCGATCAAGACCGTTGCAAATGAAGTTTTGACATCGTCAGAGTTCTGCAACACACGTCGTCGACAGTCGCACTTGCTGACTATGTATGGTTTTATCATTTTTGTTGTCACAACTGCCGTATTGATTTTTAAGTACACAGGTTCTGACACTGCAGCTCCCGGACTGCTCGGTTTTCTTTGGCACATTGGTGCGTTGATGCTTTGTGCAGGTGGTTACTGGTTTTGGTTTGCCATTCGTGTCGATGTAGCATCAGAGGGTGTTAAATGGAATCAGTTTAACGGTCGTGGTGATTTATTTATATTAGGACTGCTCTCTACAGCTACGTTTGCACTGCTATGGTCTGTTTTTCAGGCTATGGGTACTGGTGCATTTGCCATGTTGCTTTTCGCGCTGTTTATCGTCAGCTCAACAGTTTTGTTTGGTTCAGTTTACTGGTCCAAGTTTGCGCATATGTTTTTCAAGCCGGCTGCAGCTTTCCAGAAGAAAGTGGCCATGGCTGATGGTTCGCGTGAAAACCTACCCGAAGACTTCGATCTTTCAGACCCTGAAGTCCACTCGCGTTTCCCTGACGTACCAGAGTACATGGGTAAAAATCCACCAAATATGGGGCTTGGTATTAAAGCCGAACAACCTCGTCACTATTGATAAGTAAATTTAATAATTAGCGTTAAATTCTCGGAGAATTTGCAATGCCAACTTTTGTACGTATGACCCGCTGTGATGGCTGTGGACACTGTGTCGACATTTGTCCCTCAGATATCATGCACATTGATACAACCACTCGCCGTGCATACAACATCGAGCCGAACATGTGCTGGGAGTGTTATTCCTGCGTAAAGGCGTGTCCACATAACGCAATTGATGTTCGCGGTTACGCTGACTTTGCACCTTTGGGACACTCAGTGCGCGTAAAGCGTGATGAAGAGAAGGGCGTTATTGCCTGGCGCATCAAGTTTCGCAATGGTGAGAAAGACATGGACCTGCTTGCGCCAATCACAACCAAGCCCTGGGGCAGTGGCACACCGAAGCTTAAGGATGAGCCAGCGCCAACTCAAGATCAGCGTGACAGTCAGTTGTTGTATAGCGAGCCTAAATACATTCGTTTTGATGAAGGCGACATCCATACGCTTAAATCAAATGGCCTCAGAATGAAGAAAGGGGTTGAGCTCTAATGAAATACAAAACAGTCGTAGAAGATGACATCGATATACTGGTCTGCGGCGCAGGCTTAGGCGGGACCGGTGCAGCTTTTGAAGCTCGTTACTGGGGTCAAGACAAAAAGATAGTCATTGCAGAAAAAGCCAATATCGATCGCTCCGGCGCAGTTGCGCAAGGTCTTTATGCAATCAACTGCTATATGGGTACTCGCTTTGGCGAGAATAACCCAGAAGACCATGTGCGGTATGCGCGCATCGATTTGATGGGCATGGTTCGCGAAGACTTGCTGTTCGATATGGCACGTCATGTTGACTCAACGGTTCACCAGTTTGAAGACTGGGGCTTACCGCTTATGAAGAACCCAGAATCTGGTTCTTACTTGCGGGAAGGTCGCTGGCAAATAATGATTCACGGCGAATCATACAAACCTATCGTTGCGGACGCTGCTAAAAAGTCAGCTGATCAAGTGTTCAACCGAATTTGTGTCACACACTTGTTAATGGATGAATCGAAAGAAAATCGTGTTGCCGGAGCAGTTGGCTTTAATGTTCGTACGGGTAACTACCACGTATTTAAGTCCAAAGCAGTTATTGTTGCTGCAGGTGGAGCATCAAACATCTTCAAGCCGCGATCTGTCGGAGAAGGTGCAGGGCGAGTGTGGTATGCACCTTGGTCGTCGGGTTCGGCTTATGGTTTGTTAATCAATGCCGGTGCGAAAATGACGCAAATGGAAAACCGCATAGTATTAGCGCGATTCAAGGACGGCTACGGTCCTGTTGGCGCGTACTTTTTGCATCTGAAAACTTACACCCAAAACGGCCAGGGCGAAGAATACGAATCAAAGTGGTGGCCATCGCTGCAAGAGATTGTCGGTAAAGAATACCTTGACCCGGAAATCTCTCACTTGTCGCACCGCCCAATTCCTACGTGCTTGCGTAACCACGCATTCATTCAGGAAGTCTCAGCTGGTCGCGGTCCAATTCACATGGTCACTATGGAAGCCTTTCAAGACCCGCATCTGGAAGATATTGGCTGGCATAACTTTCTGGGAATGACCGTGGGTCAAGCCGTGTTGTGGGCATCAACCGATGTTGATCCTAAATATGAAAATCCAGAGCTGACAACATCAGAACCATACGTCATGGGTTCTCACGCAACAGGTTGCGGCGCTTGGTGTTCTGGTCCTGAAGATCTATCCCCACCAGAGTACTACTGGGGCTATAACCGCATGACATCTGTAGAAGGATTGTTTGGCGCCGGTGATGCAGTCGGTGGTACACCGCACGCATTCTCTTCAGGTTCGTTCACTGAAGGAAGAATCGCTGCGAAAGCCGCTTGTCAGTACATTGATGATGGTAAGGGCGAAGGCATAGTAGTGACCGATGCGCAGCTCGATAAGCGCAAAGAAGAAATCTACAAGCCAATGGAAACCTACCGCACTTTCCGCAATGAGATTACTGCAGGGTCGGTTAATCCAAACTACATCAATCCGCGTCAAGCGCTTGATCGCTTGCAAAAGTTGATGGATGAGTATGGTGGTGGTGTCACGGTTAATTACATGACCAACGAAAAGCTGCTCCATATAGGCTTAAAGAAAATGAAGTTGCTCGAGGAAGATCTAGAGAAGGTTGCAGCTGAGGACATCCACGAGTTGTTGCGTGCATGGGAAATCAAGCACCGCCAACTAACTTCTGAATCTGTTCTGCAACACACGCTGTTTCGTAAAGAAACTCGCTGGCCTGGTTACTACTACCGCGGCGATGCACTGAAGCTTGATGATGAGAACTGGCATGTACTAACTGTTTCCCGGCGTGACCCCGAAACTGGGGAATACACCATGGAAAAGGCGCCTTTGTATCATCTTGTTGATGATGAAAAAAAAGAGACAGACGCCGCTTAAAGTCTGTTAACAAAGTGAGTTACCGTTTTGGCATTGTCCCCCCTGTCGTGATTCTGGGGCGAGGCCAGTGCGGTAATTCTCTTCATTAGTTGGTAAACATGAATATTATTGATAAAACTGACGATGAAATTTCGACCATTGCAAATGCAATGTGGGAAGAATTAATCAAATATTCCAATGAAGGGGAATACGGAAAATTCACCCGTAATTTTTCTTACGAACTTCTATTTGGTCTAAATGAGGTTGAAATCGGCAAGCAATTTGCCAAAAGTGAATTGTCCCGTAACCTCGACCCAAACTACGATTTTATTGGTTTTATCCGTCGCAACGAACATGTGTCGGTGCTGTATCGCATGCGCTCAACCAAGCGTGAAGGTGAGTGGCTTGGGCGAATGGTGCTGGGTTATGATAAAGAGGGTGAAGTCAAAATATACGGCGCGTCGATTTTTTAGATCTGATTTTTTAGATCTGAATTTTTAGATATCAAGTTTAGTTAAAGTGGTTTGTGTAAGCGTGATTGTTAGCGTGATTAGTCAGGTGACTAGCTGGCGAGTTTTAGATGGTCAGGGGTAATTAATGAGCGAACTTAAAATGGAAGACCCGGTTGGCGACGGTAAATTAGTCGAGCTAATGTATAAGGTCATTGATGCTAAAACAAAAAGTGTGCTAACCGAAGTCGAATTCCCCATGGGCTATATTCACGGTGTTAATGAGATTCTTGCGCCAACGGTAACTGCAGAGCTTGAAGGGAAGTTGCCAGGCGATGTTATCGATGTACCTATCGATTGCAACAAGCTGTTTGGCCCACGTGACGAATCACTTGTGGTAACCGATCATATTGATAATGTGCCTGAGGAATACCGCAAGGTTGGTACCTCCATTTTAATGGAGAACGACCAAGGCAATTCCAAAACGTTTCTGGTAACAAGAGTGGATGAAAAATCAGTCACTATTGATGGCAATAACCCACTGTGTGGTCGCGAAGTTATTTTTAAGCTGAATATAGTGAGCGTGCGTGATGCCACTGACGAAGAAATAGAATTTGGTGGCCCGGTTAATGCCGAGCCTGATATCAGTGAGATAGTTGGTTCAGACCAAAAAGTACAACCGATCTGACTTTTTGATAAAACATGCCAACATCGATTTGATTAAATTAAATTGAATTAAATTGAATTGATTGAAAATGCCGGCCTGGAATTAAACTCGGCGTCCCGATTTATCGTAGATTGCGAAAAGGCTAAACGTTGCCACATCATCTTTACGCAGAAACGCTGTTAACACCGGGTCTGGATGTGGGCTTTGCCTGGCGACACCAGAATACAGGTCGAGATTTACTAAAAATTGTTGATCGAGAGTCGCCTGTGTATCGTGCGCTTGGGCAAGCCGTCGACCGATTTGAAAACACGGTGTTTGAATTAGCTTTGAATAAGCCAAACTTGATTGAGTGGGCTAACGCACAGGAAACGTTGCAAGACGCTGCAGATCGACGGGAGTTGCGTTTAGGCGGCGCGCATGTTTTTCAGCAATGCATTGAATTGCTGCAAGGTATGCAAATGATGACCGACAAGGAGGCAGACCCTGAACGTCTCTCCGCCATTCATCATAATATAGGTGATGTTATGGGGTTCATCGGACAGCGCAGTGGCAGTGTGCATTTTTTAGAGCAGGCAGCCATGTCATACGAGCAGGCGCTTGATTTACGTCAGAAAGACAATGACCCGCTTGAGTGGGCTTTTTCGACATTCAATACAGGGATGGCGATGCAGGCGCTTGGCGTGCTGGATGACGATATGGGTATCTTGAAAGAAGCGCTTGAAATGTTTAAGCAAGCGGTACACTTGATTCCCCGCGAAGAGATGCCAAAAGACTGGGCTGCGGCAATGTGTTGCGTTGGAACGGGATTGTATCAAATTGGTACCCATCGTCGAGGTGCTCGTACTTTAGAGCAGGCTGTGGTGGCATTGCAAAATGCACTGTCAGAGCGTGGTGCAATAAAAGACTCTTATGAGTGGGCAATAACGCAAAATAACCTGGCGGCGACCATGCAGGCCTTGGGTGAGCATGAAGAGGACATTGCTTCGTTAGAGGCCTCTGTGCCGATGTATGACGCAACGTTAAAAGTATTAACAGAAGACAAGCTGCCATTGATTTGGGCCATGGTTACCGCTAACCGAGCATCGGCTAAAATGGCCCTGGCCGCGGAGTCTGATTATTTAGATTTGGCAGAAGCAGCAGTCAACGAATTTGAAGCAATCGAACGGCTGTTTCAAGGTACCGATTATGTCGGTTTTACCGAAAAAGCGACCTGGCGGGTAAAGCAGGCAAAAGAGCTGGTTGCATCGCTACAAGTATAAGTTGCCACAGCAGCCCATGAATTAAAGGGGACGGAGGGATTTAATTTTAACCACAAAAAACCTGTGGTTAAAATTAAATCCCTCCGTCCCCATTAAAGTGTTTTTTGACTAGAAGTTAAGTAGATAAACGAATAGGACGGACAACGATATGAGTGCACCATCAAACGAAAGACCAGTGGTTCCTGAAGGTAAAACCGAGTACGTGACTACTCGTCAGATGAAAGCCAACGAGAAAGGTTTTGTTGGGTATGAAACGCAGTGGAAGCCATTTCAAAAAGAAGTGCCTTACCAGACACCCAAAAAGCCATAGCCCCGTGTACATCGCTCATTGAGTACGTGACCCATTAATACGATACCCAATGAGTGCTTTGCAAGAAAATTACAGCACAATGACTAACATGATATCGCCACACGGTGCGGATGCACTCCGGCCGCTTTACGTGTCCGACCAGGCACAGCGAGACCAGCTTGAGAGCGAAGCTGCACAATTGCCTTCCATAGTGGTCAGCTCAGCCACGGCAGGTAATGCGGTGATGTTGGCGGCGGGGTACTTTACGCCGCTGGCTGGTTACATGACAAAAGCGGATGCTTTGTCTGTGGGTCAGTCAATGACAACCACCAGCGGCCTGTTCTGGCCTACGCCTGTTTTGAATTTGGTCGCCGATGCATCCGCATTTAAAGTTGGTGATCGTATTGCGCTTCGCGACCCTAATGTTGATGGCGAGCCTGTGCTGGCGGTTCAGGTTATTGAATCCATCAATGTGTTTACAAACGAAGAGCTGGATACACTGACTAAACAAGTGTATGGAACGACCGATGCGCAACACCCGGGTGTTGCTGAATTCAGGGCGCAAGGCAGCACGGCTATTTCTGGACCCATTCAGGTGCTTAACTACAGCTACTTTGCAACGGAGTTTCCAGATACGTTTCGTACGGCGACTGAAATCCGCGACAGTATTGCAAAGCATGGATGGAAGCGTATAGTCGCCTTCCAAACGCGTAACCCAATGCACCGTGCCCACGAAGAGCTGTGTCATATGGCTATGCAGCGCCTCGATGCTGATGGTCTTGTGATACACATGTTGTTAGGCAAACTCAAACCTGGTGATATCCCTGCACCGGTGCGTGATGCTTCCATTCGAAAAATGATTGAGCTTTACTTTCCGGCTGATTCTGCCGAAGTCACCGGTTATGGTTTTGATATGTTGTATGCGGGGCCGCGCGAGGCGCTGTTGCATGCCGTTTTCAGACAGAACATGGGTGCAACGCATTTTATCATTGGCCGCGATCATGCTGGAGTGGGTGATTATTACGAACCGTTCGAAGCGCAGGATATTTTTGATCAAGTGCCCGACGGTGCGCTAAAAATTGAATTGTTCAAAGCTGATCATACTGCCTATTCAAAAAAACTGAACAAAGTCGTGATGATGTGTGAAGCACCTGATCACAACAAGGAAGATTTTGTTTTATTGTCAGGAACGGCTGTGCGGGAAATGCTTGGCAAAGGTATTGCTCCACCAGAAGAATTTTCTCGACCAGAAGTTGCAAAAATTCTGATGGAGCATTATCAGCAAGAGAATTCGTAGCCTGTGTTTTATCCAGATTCGTTTTTAAGCTTTGCGGTGTTGTTGGGCTTTGCTCGTACTTCAAAGCTTATTGTATTTAGCTGAAGTGCCACGGGACTTTTCTACGGGGTACTTTTTATTATTGGTCTCTATCTTTTTTGCTGCAGCATCCAGTATGTCGATGCCAGCACGTTCAGCAACCAGTAATAAATATAAGAGTACGTCAGCACATTCTTCACGCAGTTGGGATTGCATGGGTTCGCTCTGCGCTTCTTCCTCAAATTGTTGCTCTGGTTTCCACTGGGTTAGCTCCAATAGCTCGCCAGCCTCAAGGTTTAGCGATAAGATTAAATCTTTTAGGGAATGAAACTGCCGCCAATCGCGAGCATCGCGAAACGCCAGCAACTGTTGCGTCAATTCTTCAATAGAGGGCGTGGTTAAATTCATGTTGCCTGTTACTCTGTGTTGTTCGAGTTGCCTTGCTCGCTTTTTAGGGCCAATGGCCTTAATCAAGTCTCATAATATCTGAACTTTTGAGTATGAACCGTAAAAATGACACTTCGGATAGTACAAATTACTGATACCCACATTTCTGCGGATAACCCGCAACGCCTGCAAGATCTGAACAATGCAGTTGAGGCAATAAATACGCTCGCGCAACTGCCAGAACTCGTTGTGCACACGGGTGATATTTCACATGACGCCCTGCCTGAGGAGTACCAGTACGCGCGAGAGGCTCTAGACCAGCTGAAGATGCCTTACTTTGTCATGCCTGGAAATCGTGATAAACGAGAAGAGTTACTAGCCGCGTTCGCCGATAACCGATATCGATTGCCCGAACCAGGTTGGGTGCAATATTCTGTAGAGCAATCTGGTGTGCGGCTGATCATGGTTGATACCGTTAGTCAAACGTCCAACAAAGGCCAACTGTGTGAGGCGCGTTTAACCCATCTTGAAACCATGCTTGAAACAGACAAAAGTAAAGCGGTAGCGTTGTTTTTACATCATCCTCCTTATGAGGCGACAGGCATTCCAGACCCATATCAATATGAGGATTGGAATGATGTAGAGAGACTCACCACGCTGCTGTCGCGTTATTCTAATATTTGCGGCATGTACTGTGGGCACGTCCACCGGTATATTGATGGTGAGATTAGCAGTATTCAGGCAAGTGCAATAACCTGTATGGCAGGAGACTTGCGTAAAGGGGATGTGAGTGACGCACAGCGGGCGTTGCCCGTGTTTAAGGAACTGAATTTAAAAAACTGAGTTTGTACTAAGTTTGCACCGGCAAAGTGCATGAATGCCTGATACGCGAAACCTGACCGCTTTAAATACGGGTATTCTTTTACAGATTTTCATGTCTTGGTCTTATGTAATCAATGCGTGCTAGCAGCCCGAACTGACAATGCCTATACTACCGCAATGAAACAGCGTAAATCTGTCCATATATTGCTCGCCACATTGCTGTGTTTCGCACAGCTTGTTGCCAGCGCGCACGTTGTCGGCCATTTTCAACTACACAATTCGCCTTCACATTCAGTGGTCGCTGCAGGCCACACGCATGTGCATGCGGCAAAATCAGATCATCATCACGACGATAGCCCAATTCGCTCGTTTATCTTTACTGGCAATGTTACAGGCAAGGATGCGCTGCCCAAAGACGCCTTGGTTCGAGTCGACCACAGCCCGGATGCTGCCGAAAACGATTGTGCAATCTACCATGTGTTTCTGAGCCTCGGAGGGGTTCTGTCAAATAGCATGGGCGATCGCACAACGACTGTAATCTGTGAAGGCGTGGCCTCTTTTGACAACACCTATCGCCCACATTTTCTTCTCAGCCATACTCGCATACGCGCGCCCCCCACAATCTCCTAAGAAAGAACGATATCTAATTGCGCGCTAAGCGCACACATTTTAGTTTTCTTATTGGAGTATCAAATGAAATTTGTAAAAACACTTGCCGTCTGTGCGGCTGGTTTGTCGACTATGGTTGTGGCTCAAACAGAACGAGAGCTCGGTGCACACGAACATGGTTCTGCTGCTTTAAACGTGGCTCTTGACGGTAATATGCTGTTTATTGAGTTGGAATCACCCTGGAATAATATTGTCGGGTTTGAGCATGCGCCAAACACCGAAGAACAGAAAGCACTGGTAGAAGACAGTTTGGCTTTGTTGGACAAGCCCATGGAACTGTTTGAATTCGCTGGGACTGATTGCGTGGTGAGTGAGGTTTCTGTCGAGAGCACTTTGTCTGCTGAAATGCACGAAGAACATGACGAGCATCACGAAGAACACGAAGAACACGAAGAACACGAAGAACACGAAGAACACCATGATGACCATGAAAAGCACGAAGAACACGACGAGCACCATGATGACCATGCAAAGCACGAAGAGCACGAAGAACACCATGATGATCATGCAAAGCACGAAGAACACGAAGAGCACCATGATGACCGTGAAAAGCACGAAGAACACGACGAGCACCATGATGATCATGCAAAGCACGAAGATCATGACGAGCACCATGATGATCACGCGGACGCCGACAGCACCCATTCTGAAGTCCTGGCGTCCTACGGTTTTACCTGCGAAAGCGGCGCTGATCTATCATCGATTAAAGTCGCCTTGCTTGAGCGCTGGTCTGGGTTTGTAGATCTGGATGTGCAGTTAATCGGACCTGCCGGACAAGCTTTGTTGGAGCTGAATGCGCAGCAAATGCAAGTTGACATGGATCAGGTTAGGTGAACCCTTTCTTGACTCTATGCGTCCTGTCTCACGCGTCGTGTTTCACGTGTCCTGTTTCACATGCGGCTTGAGTTCGGGAATTATCGATGAGTGAATCTGTGAGCCACGTAGTGTGTTTGAACCAAGTTAATTTTCATTGGTCAAAGTCACTTGAAGCAGTCATCGATATTCCCGAGTTCAGTATGAGACGGGGGGAAAGTGTTTTCTTGCAAGGCGCATCGGGCTCAGGGAAAACGACGCTGCTGAGCCTGATTGCGGCTGTGCTGCAACCTCAGTCAGGACAGGTCAGTGTTGACGGTGTTGAGCTTGGTACGCTGCGTGGCGGGCAGAGAGATCAGTTTCGGGTAGATCGAATAGGTTTGGTGTTTCAGCAATTTAATCTGCTGCCGTTTTTATCGGTTAGTGAAAACATTCAGTTGCCTTGTCGGTTTTCTAAATTAAGACGTTCGCAAGCTGTGCATGCCGGAAAGTCAATTGATGAAGAAACTGATCGGCTATTAAGTGCGATGCACCTTTCGGCAAGCGACATAAAGAATCGAAAAGTCACAGACTTAAGTGTGGGTCAGCAGCAACGAGTAGCAGTTGCAAGGGCGTTAATTGGACGCCCCAAGTTGATTATTGCAGATGAACCAACGTCTGCTTTGGATAGCGACACTCGGCAAGCGTTTTTGCAGTTGTTGTTTTCAGAGGTTCATGCGGCTGGCTGCACATTATTATTTGTGAGTCATGATGCATCTTTGGGGTCCATGTTTGATCGTAGTGTCAATCTCAAAGATATAAATCTTGCAGCAAACAATTCCGACATGCTCGGAGCTACTGGATGATTGGCATTGCATGGAAAAGCATTTGTAATCGTTGGACGACAGCTGTGCTAGCCGTGTTGGCTATTGCGATGAGTGTGGCACTTATATTAACGGTAGAAAAAATACGCCGTGATGCGCGTGATAGTTTTGCCCAAACGGTATCCGGAACCGATTTGATTGTTGGTGCACGTAGTGGTTCAGTGCAATTGTTGTTGTACTCTGTTTTTCGTATAGGAAACGCGACCAATAATATAAGCTGGAAAAGTGTCGAGGAGATACGACAACGGCCGGCAGTCGATTGGATTATCCCCATTTCCCTTGGTGATTCGCATGCGGGGTTCAGGGTGCTTGGTACCAACCATGACTACTTTGAGCGCTACCGATACGGTGATAAGCGGTACTTGGAGTTCGCCAGTGGTAGGCCTTTTGACGATGTATTCGATGCAGTCCTCGGTAGCGAGGTTGCCGCTCAACTCGGTTATAAGATCGCCGATAGTATGGTTGTGGCGCACGGTACGGGTAAAGTGGCCCTGGTTGAGCACGAGAACCAGCCCTTTAAGGTAAGCGGTATATTGAAGCCAACCGGCACGCCGGTAGACAGGGCAGTCCATGTTAGTTTAGAAGGCATTGAAGCCATGCACGTCGATTGGCGAAACGGGGCTGCGGTAAAGGGCGAAGGCACCGATGCGGATGTTGTTCGCGGCATGGATTTAAAACCACGAGCGGTCACCGCGTTGCTTGTTGGTTTGTCGTCCAGGGGGGCTGTATTCAGAGAGCAGCGAGCTATCAATACCTACAGGGCAGAACCGTTGTTAGCTATATTGCCAGGGGTTGCCTTACAAGAACTCTGGGGGCTTATAAGTGTGGCAGAAAAGGCGTTGTTGATCGTGTCTATATGTGTGGTAGTGGCAGGACTGGTTAATTTAATGTCCGTGTTGCTTGCAGGTTTGAACGAACGTCGTCGCGAGATGGCCGTGTTGCGTTCAGCGGGTGCAAAACCTGGCAACGTTTTTCTACTGCTATGCATCGAGTCTGCCGTGTTAACCATCGGTGGGATAATATTAGGGCTGGCATTGCACTATTTGTTAACTGGACTGGGAGCCCTGTTTTTACAACAACGGTTCGGGTTGTCTGTTGCATTGTCATTGCCTGGCAGTACAGATTTAAAGATATTGCTGGCCATCGCTGTGGCTGGTCTTCTGGCCGGTACGCTGCCAGCTTTGCAAGCTTATAGAAAATCGCTTGCTGACGGCCTTTCACATCGACTTTGAACAGATTTTTTCGGAGAATGAAATGAATAATCGAAAAGCTGGCTTGTCAGTTTCCATTGTGGGCGTAAGTGCGGCCCTGGTACTGTCGCTTTTTGTTACTGGAAGCGCTTTCGCGTGGTGGCCCTTTGGTGATGATAATTCAGATGTGGAAGGGCAGTTAACAGAGCTCGTATGGGAAGATCTAATCCCAGATGACTTTGTCCAACCTGTGAACCCACTGATTGATATGACTCAAGAGGAAGTAGACAAACTACTTGATGGCAGTACAGAGTCTAATGCCAGACTGGAAAAATTAGAGGCGGAATTTAATTACGCCCCGATTAATCCAACTATTGATGGCAAGCGTGTAAAAATCCCGGCTTACATCACGCCGCTCGAATTTGATGGTCAATCAGAGGCTAAAGAATTTTTATTGGTGCCCTACGTGGGTGCTTGCATGCACACACCGCCACCGCCAGCGAATCAGGTAGTGCATGCCATGTCTCCCGAGATTATCTCTATACCTAGTATGTACGAACCCGTTTGGGCAGTTGGTGTGATAAAAGCCGAAACAGTCAAAAGTGATTTGGCAGAATCTGGTTATAAGCTGGAAGTAGAAAAATTATTCCCCTACAAAAAAGAGCAATAAACGCCGAATTAAAGGGGACGGAGGGATTTAATATTGTCCATGCGTAGCATGTGGACAATATTAAATCCCTCCGTCCCCTTTAATTCTTTGATATCGTTTACCTCCACCTCCTTTATTTGGCAAAATCTCGCTTTTTTGCTGCGGCCAGTCATGATTTAAGACAGCTATTGCAGTCGCCTGGCATGTTTACAACGTCGCTCGATGCCGAAACAATCAAAGTACGTGAGCAACATTTTTATTTTGATAGTCAAATCGGACAAATGGTCACAGATCTTAAAGAGCTGGCAACTGATAAGCAGCTTTCCCTGGTGAACGATGTCGGCTCACACCCTGGTTATTGCGATCCGATTTTATTAAACAGGATAATCAGAAATCTATCCGATAATGCTTTGAACTACACACAAAAAGGTGAGATTAAAATCAGCAGTGAGCAGCGAGGAGATAAGGTCGTTCTTACAATATCCGATACAGGCTTGGGTATAGCCGAACACGATGCGACGCATATCTTCGAAGAATTTGTGCAATTGAACAATCCTGAGCGCGATAGACCCAAGGGCTTGGGTCTGGGTCTATCCATTGTGAAGCGTATTTGTGAATTGCTTGATCTGGATTTGGACCTTAAGTCGACAGTTGGTGTTGGAGACGAATCAAAAATATCCAAAAAGCCCACGCACGACGCAGAGCTTCCAGGTTCGCTGAACGGGTTATTTGTTTTGGTTGTTGATGATGAAGAAGACGTCAGGCTGTCGATGGAATGCTTGTTGGGTATTTGGGATTGTACAGTTATGCTGGCAAGCTCTGGTGCGGAAGCCACGCTGCAATTAACCGAGTATGGATCCTGTCATGATGTGGTTATAAAAGACTACCGGTTGCGTAATAATGAAACCGGTGCAGAAGCATTAGCTCTAATCAATGAGACCTGCGAAAGAGAAGTCCCTGCTATTGTCATAACTGGCGATATTGCACCAGAACGGCTGGTTGAAATTGATAAGCTGAATTTGCCTGTACTGCATAAGCCTTGCAATACAGTTCGCCTTAAAGGGTTGTTAAGTTCAATTCAATCATCATTAACTGATTAACTGCAATATGACTGCAACTGTTTACAGAAAGCACTTGTTTGATATCCCGGAAAATCTTATCTACCTGGATGGCAACTCGCTTGGACCACTACCCCGTGCCGTTGCTGAACGCGTCGGAAGTGTCGTAACGAAGCAATGGGGTGAAAAGCTGATTAAAGGGTGGAACGAGTGCCAGTGGATGCAACAACCCAGTGATGTTGGTGATCGTGTTGCTAAGCTTATAGGCGCACCACCGAATAGCGTTGTCATGGGCGATACTTTATCCATCAAGGTGTATCAAGCGCTAAGCGCGGCCCTTCAGCTCAACCCCGACAGGTACGTTATCTTGTCAGACACTGGCAATTTCCCCACCGATTTATACATGGCCCAGGGTTTAATCGATACATTGGGTTCGGCTTATTCTTTAAAACTGGTTGAGCCAGAAGACGTGATTAATGCCATAGATGACACCGTGGCTGCGGTGATGTTAACTCAGGTGGATTACCGAACCGGCCGTCTGCACGACTTGGATGCCATAACCAGTAAAACTCATCAAGCCGGTGCTATAAGCATTTGGGATTTGGCCCACAGTGCAGGTGCGTTGCCTGTTGATTTAACCAAAAGCCATTGTGATTTTGCTGTTGGTTGTTCTTACAAGTATCTCAATGGCGGGCCTGGCGCGCCTGCATTTATTTATACCCGTCCTGATTTAATAGCTTCTATTAATCCTGCCTTGGCTGGTTGGCTTGGTCATGACGCGCCGTTTGCATTTGAACCAAACTACCGTCCTGCTGCATCTATTAACCGAATGCGTGTGGGCACGCCACCCGTTTTACAAATGAGTGCTCTTGATGCCGCTTTGGATGTTTGGGATACCGTGGATATGCAACTGCTGCGGCAGGTGAGCATGGAGTTGGGTGATTACTTTATAAAAGAAGTGGAAAGTCGATGCCCTCAGCTTGCATTGGTCAGCCCCCGAGATGCAAAACAACGAGGATCACAAGTGTCCTTCGCTTTTGAGCAGGGTTACGCTGCAATGAGAGCATTAATAGAGCGTGGTGTTATTGGTGATTTTCGAGCCCCGAATATCATGCGATTCGGTTTTACCCCCTTGTATGTTGATCGCAGCGATGTGGCAGCCGCTGTGGATGTGCTGGAGGAAATAATGGCCAGGGAAATATGGAAAGAGCCTCAGTATCAAGTTGTTAGCGCAGTCACTTAGCCTCCCTCAATATTCATGCATGTCATGCAAGGTGTCATTTTGAGGGTCTGGTTGTTAGAAAAGTCATTCCCGTTCGTTGCATATGGTAGCCGTTGTGTTGTGCAACAAAGCCGGGAGTGCGGACATGATAGAACCGTTTGGAGCAATATTAAAACAATACTATCCAGGTTTGAGGGAGCTGGGTTTTCACTCTGTTAGTGAGGAAAGCTACCTGCATTCGCTAGTATCCAAAAACACCCGTATAGAAGTTAGCGTCGATAAATATGTGTTGGCTGACATAGTACTGAAATTTGTGTCAAGCGCTGGTCAGCGCTATCCGTTGTGGCAAATCAGTCAGCTGATTGACATGCGTGGGTACATCTGCGATAAGCGCAATCTTGATCGAATTAAAGATTATTACGCCTTACGCGATGGTGCGAAAGGCCCCACTCAGTTTGATGCTGGTGTGAAGATCTATGCGTCGACATACCTGGAGCAAGCACAGCGTTTTCTAAACCAATACGAATCAAGCATCGATGTTGATAGTGAAGAAATTAAATTGCGCCTGCCAAGCCTCGAATATGGTTAATTTTTAAAAGCGGTTAACTCTTGTATGTGATCAGCGTGTGAGCATCACAAAATCTGTGCGTTCGTGTATGGTATTTAAATCATCACTGTAGGACGCCAGCATGAGTACAACTGTTCTGGAATTTATACACGATGTACACTGGAACGATGCTCCAGCAAATGTGCAATCGGCAGCACGCCTGGCTTTGCTCGATCTGTTAGGGGTCGCGGCCAGTGGTACAACAACCTCTCTTTCAAGCATTATTCGTCAGCATGCTGTCGAACATTTTGCGCCCGGCAGATCTCCTGGTTTTGACGGTTGCCGCATTATGTTTGATGGCAGGCGTTGCAGTGCGCCAGGTGCCGCGCTGGCAGGTGGTATGCAGATAGACTCGGTGGATGCTCACGATGGCTACAAGCTGGCTAAAGGTCATGTAGGTTGTGGTGTGTTGCCCGCCGCCCTGGCTTTTGCCGAGATGAATAGCGAGCTTAGCGAGGCTGACTTCATGAGCCTGTTTCTTATGGGCTATGAGATCGGCTCGCGAGCAGGAGTGGCATTACACGCCAGTGCTTCTGACTACCACACATCGGGTGCCTGGATTTCGCTTTCCACAGCAGCCATAGGTGCTCGCGCGCTCAAACTATCAAAGGCGCTCACTCGTGAAGCCTTGGGTATTGCCGAATACCATGGTCCGCGAAGCCAAATGATGCGCTGTATAGATCATCCAACCATGCTCAAAGACGGGTCTGGCTGGGGTGCAATGGCAGGTGTGTCTGCCAGTTTGTTGGCTCGTGATGGCTTTACCGGTGCACCCGCATTGACTATTGAGGGCGATGACGTACAAACGCACTGGAGCGATTTAGGTTCTCGATGGACCATGCAAGAACAATATATAAAAGCGTTTCCTGTTTGCCGTTGGGCGCAACCTGCTATCGCGGCTGTGCAAAAACTGCGGGCAGATCACGATATAAACCACCTCGATATTAAGCATCTGGAAATCGGTACCTTTCACGAATCCAGGCGCTTGGCTGTGGCTGCACCGCAAAACACCGAACAAGCTCAATACAGTCTGCCTTTTCCAACGGCGGTTGCGGCGGTGTATAACGATGTTGGAATCTCTCACATAGATGGTGATGGGTTGGCTGACGAAGCTGTTTTGCGAATAAGCGAGCGCACTGAACTTGTCGAAGTAGAGGCCTATAACGAGCGCTTTCCAGCTAATCGAATCAGTCATGTTGTGTTAGAAATGAATGACGGTCGTGTGCTTGAGTCTGGCCCGATGGAAGCTGCAGGCGATCCTGAGTCTCCGTTTACAGCAGATGAGATTGAATCCAAATTCATGCGATATGCCACACCGGTCTTAAGTGAATTTGGCGCTATTGCTTTAGCCGATGAGGTGAGATCTATTGGCAGTAAGCCATCACTGAGCACATTGAATGCGCTTATTTATAAGCAGGGCATGGTTTAGTTTGGTTAACTGGTTTAGCGGTTTCGTCCGGTTGGCAAGCTAAGTAACTTCTGGGCAACTCCTCGGCAACCTCTGGGCAACCTCTGGGCAACTTTTCTGCAACAAAGTCAGAGAGCATCTTTAGTTAAAGTACTTCACGCAAATGATGAATAAATTCCTCAGTCAATGAATTGTTTTGTGGCATTTTGTTTCGACGTTTATAAGTGCGCACAGCTTGCATAGTTTTGATGCCTGGAATGCCGTCGACCGCTCCTTTGTACAGACCCAGGTCTTGCATGGTTTCCTGTACCAACATAATGTCGCTGGTTGATGCCGTTGGTGGCGAGCCTTTTTCGTTTACTGTGGGTTGCATGCCATTTACTTGCTCGAATTGCCTTAGCCAGTTTGACTTGTTTAGTTTGACTTGTTTAGTTTGACTTGTTTAGTTTGACTTGTTCAGTCTGACCAGACAGGTTGGCTCATTTTAGTTTCGCAGGCAAAGTGTAAACCAGCCGAGTCTGCATTTACACGCGTAGTACACTTATTTCGCGTGTGTTGTGGGTAAAATAGGCAGCTAACGAGAATCCTCATTTTGATCAGTTTATGACCAACTACATTGAAGAGCTAAGATGGCGCGGCATGGTTCACGATGTCATGCCAGGTGCTGACGAGCATTTGCTGGAATCGATGCGTAGCGCCTATGTGGGCTTCGACCCGACTGCAGATTCTTTGCATATCGGCAACCTGGTTACCATCATGTTGCTGGCGCACTTTCAGCGAAGCGGCCACAAGCCGATAGCATTGGTCGGGGGTGCGACAGGTATGATTGGCGATCCGTCCGGTAAATCGGCCGAACGCAATCTGCTCGACGAGCCAACGCTGCGGCACAACCAGGCGGCAATTCAAAAGCAGCTGGAACAATTTCTTGATTTTGACCCCGCGAGGAACAATGCGGCTCAAATGGTCAATAATTATGACTGGATGAAGGAATTTTCATTTCTCGACTTTATTCGCGATGTGGGCAAACACATCACGGTTAATTACATGATGGCCAAAGACTCGGTCAAAAACAGAATTACAGCGCTGGAAGACGATTCAGCGGGTGGTTCTGAAGGCATGAGTTTCACCGAATTTACCTATCAGCTGGTTCAGGGATACGATTTTCTTCATCTGTTTCAGGCCAACGATTGCACCATACAAATGGGCGGCAGTGATCAATGGGGCAATATAACCACTGGCACCGAATTGATACGCAGAAAAGCGGGCGGTAAAGCATTTGCAATTACCTGCCCGTTAATCACAAAGGCTGATGGTTCAAAGTTTGGTAAAAGTGAGGGTGGCAACGTTTGGCTGGACTCCCAGCGGACCTCTGCCTACAAGTTTTATCAATACTGGTTAAATTCCAGTGATGAAGACAGCGAAAAGTACATTCGTATTTTCACATTTCTTAACGAGACGCAAATTAACGAGTTGATCAACGAACACGAGACCGCGAAACATTTGCGTGTCTTGCAAAAACGCCTGGCCGATGAAATCACCGCGATGGTGCATAGTTCAGAGGCTTTAGAAAAAGCCAGACAGGCAAGCGCGATTTTATTTGGTAATGCTACGCAGGATGATCTAAAAGATCTTGATGAACAAACCTTTCTGGATGTATTCGAGGGTGTACCTCAAGCAGATGTACCAGCAGCAGCGATTGAGTCTGGTTTAGATATAGTCGCCGCGCTGGCCACTAATACAGGATTTTTAAAGTCCAATGGTGAAGCTCGCCGAGCGATAAAAGAAAATTCTGTGTCGGTGAATAAATCAAAGGTAACCGAAGACTTTAAAATTACCAACAAAGACCTGATCAACGGTAAGTATGTCTTACTGCAAAGAGGCAAGAAAAACTACTTTGTCTTAAAAATGACTTAACATCACAATCAGCCAAGCGAGGCATTGATTGTTTTTAGTGTTTGAATGCCAGTTGTTTATGTATTGCTAAGACTGTCAAGTCAGCCGTATCAAGAACGCTGTGGATTGTTATTAATGGCTAGTTGCTAACTTCTAAAGGCTGGCGACTGCCATTCGGGCTTGAGCTGACCAGCAGGTCGTAAATAATTCCTGTATCGGACCCGCGCAGAGTCACACGTTGTTCTGTGAATCTGGCCAGAGGCTTGAATCCGACACTATTAACATTAATTTCGATGACGCAGTTGGGCAAGCTCATTTGTGATTCGTTTCTTATCAATTTGTTGTCGATCGAGCGAATATTAACGGGTTCTGGAAAAATCACGGCGTTTTCGTAGCCGGTTCGCAGGTGCACAACCACTGGGTTGCCGCTATACGCTATTTTTTTGTACTCGGCCCATTCACCCATTGGTATTACGGTGCTGAAATTCTGAGCCAGAATAGTGGTGTGGGGCAGGGTAAAAAACATGGCCACAACTGCGATAATCGTGAACTTAAGTTTTTTATTAATCAGCCTCATATTGTGATACACCATTTTTCGAAGTAAAAGCTTGTATTGTAAAACGCGATTGCGATTCACCCGTTAGCATATCGATTGCTCAACAATTAACAAGTTCCCTTAGTCGCAATTAACCCACGAAGGAGTATGCAGGTATTCGACAGCATCAGCGTGCGACTGAGTCGATATTTTACCGGGCAAATGAATGACTTGGGCAACTATGTGAAGTTGTTGGCGGGCCAGCGGCTTCTGCTCTTATCGGTTTACTGGTGTACAGCCCGGTAGCCCTCCTGTGTGATTATGGCAAGAATGGCTAATGCGCGGCCAGCCAGATTGTTGGAAAAAGCCTTATTGATTTCGGTCAGAATCAGTCTGTAATGGAGCTTGTACTCTTTCAAAAGGATATATATCTCACTATACCTATGTAGAGTCAACTGTAATTACGCCTGTACTGACGATTTTTTACGTGGTGTTTTTGTTGCACGTCGGAAAACGAGTGCGTAAACTTGTCATCGGTCAGCCAGATTGGATAGGGCGATGATAGCCTGACCAAACATTATAAGATCCAAACGAAACCAGGGATGAGGTATTCGTATTATGGTAAACAACACCGATGAGTAACAGAAAATTACTCTGTAAGAGAAAGATTCTTCTGCTTGATAGTCATGCTCATTTTAGAGAATCCGCTTCTCTGATGCTGCAGTCCATGAAATTCCATGTTGAAGCTTTCGCGTATTCAAAAGATACTTTGAGCGCTATTGCAGCTATCCATAACAATGAAGAGGTGTGTTTATTATTGGACATCCAGACCCCCGTTCAAGGTGGTTTTGATGTTCATGACGCATTAATCGAGCAGGGGCTTTCAATTCCTGTTGTTTACATGTCAGCCAGGTGCGATGTGCAAGTGGCCGTAACCGCCATGTCAAAAGGGGCGCTGACTGTACTCGAAAAACCGCTTGATAAAGACGCTTTGAATCGTGCGTTAACAGCAGCTTTTTCTCATGCCGTACAGTTGCGCCGTAGAGTGCGGGCAAACAGTGAGGAGTTTGAAAAAACGCGCGAACGTTTGGGCAGCTTGACCAGACGTGAGTTGCAAATTGTGCAGGGTATTCTTGGCGATATGAGTAATCGTGAGATAGCGATTGAATTTAGCATCAGTACTAAAACTGTTGAGCTGTATCGTTCAAAAGTGATGAACAAACTCGATGCAAAAAATGCTGCTCACCTGGTCCGGTTGGTTATGGCCTGTGAGCCAGCCTGACGAGAACGAGGTGAACATCCTCTCATGTATTGGTTCTTTCTTCTGCGTTTAAGCGCAATTATGTGTGGCAGTTTTAGTCTTCATTCGGTATGTTTAGCGATGGGAGGTAACTGTCCTGGCACGGTGCTCTTTGACAGCGCTGCCGACGATAGAAACAACTAGCGTTAAATCTCTGATTTTTCAGGCTTTGTTGCTCACCTAATACTCGATTTTGCCGACTGGTTGTCAGTGCGTATCGCTCGGCACTGGCATAGTACCGGGGTTATTGTGTTTGTTCGCTAATCTGCTTTTTTGTGCTCGTCATAAAGCGATGTTTGGAGGTTGTAGAGATGTTTGGAGTTGTTTGGGGGTTCTTGGAAATGATTTCCGTAAAACGTGTATCGCTTTTCTCTTGCACTGTTTTGATTTCCGGCTGTGCGTCAGTTGCAACAAACACTAATCTGGTCAAGCCTGCACAATCTGTGATTGCGCAAGATTTTGTTCGTACCATGGCTCAAATAGACGACCTTGACCCGTCATCCACCGTCCTGCATTTCCTGCCACCAGCAAATGAATCGAGCATGGCTTTTGTGTCAACGGACTGCACAACCGAATTTTTTGGACTGGCGCTGAGAGATGCTGCGACAGAGGGTGGCTACAAAGTACAGACCGCCTACAGTGTGCCCGGCAATATCAGTTTTTCTGTTAGCCAGTTTGACAAAGAAAACGAAGTGCAAGGGTGTGTTTACGACTTAACGGTCGGCGATATCGACTTCCGTCGCGTTTATCAGTACACCAACAATGGCAAGGTCATCCCTCGCCAGTCCATGCTGGTAAGGGGCGTTGATGTCAGTAATATAGAATTGGACGATTCAATCTTTGATCTCGGTGATGACAAGACCACCGACAGTTTTGCTGATAATAGTATGCGAAGCGAAGACATTGAAAGTTCGGGTCTAACCGAAAGCCTGTTGAGTGCTACTTCAAAACAGACAACAGCAATTAATACAGACAGTGAGTTTGATTCTCCTGTGGCTCGAAACGATATTGAACGTCGTAATGCTAATGCACGGCGTAGCAGCGCCGATCTGGAATTGCTTATCGTCAAACCTGGCAAAACCCCTGTCGAAAATGCAAACGCTTCGATCTCACCTGAAGACGAGGCTAAAAAACTGGGCGTTACGATCGATAGCATTAGCGAAGATGATGCAACAGTAGAAATTAGCGAAACATCTGCTCGAAACAGCAACGGGTTTGTTAATGTGCGCAAGAAAAACATTGCTGAACTGGGATTGTCTAACTTTGAAGAAGAGTTGGCCGACAAAAAAAATGTCGCAGAAGAGATTTTGATATTTGGTGACGACTCTTACGTACTGGGAGCACGCAATAAACAACTGCTAGGGGACATGGTTAATTCTTTCAACCCTGAAACCGACGTGGTTTCAGTAGTAGGGTGTTCAACTGGTGTAACTCAAATTGAACATGGTAATGCAGCCTTAGCCATTGGCCGCGCTAATCGAGTTAAGGAAGCATTGCTATACAGCGGTGTTCCACACGACAAAATATTTGAAGAAGGTTGTTGGTCCCCTACGCCCAACAGCACCCCATTTCCAAATCGCGGTGTTGTGATTACCGTTAAGCGAGCCGCGGACGCAGGTTAATCCAGGGCTGCGGTGCGCGACCCTGGATTATATTTCTCATTCAACTAGAGCGCATACGGCTTCGATTATTTCGCTTTGCAATACAATTAACTTCTGCGGCTGCATCTACTGACAATGGTAGATTGTTGGCATAAGTCACATCAGCGCGCGTAATCCCGATATCTTTTAGCATATGGCCATCCAGCTTCAATAGTTGCTGGAATGCTAATCGATCCATACGCTGTTCGTAACGGGCCACCACAAACGCTACCATGGGGGTTAACCATCTCTGCGCAAATGCTCTGGTATGGCTATAACCATCAACCAATTGGCTGCGCCGAACAGGTCTTTTGCGCAGGCACAATGAATCAGTCATATCTACGCAGTTGGGTGTTGTGCATTGTGTGCTCATAATTATCGCCTTTCGTTGTTTGTTTAGATGCTCAACGCGAGATCTTCGCGAGTGCACTTTTCGTATTTGCAAGCCCTTAGTTGGGCCGCAGATAGACTTTGCGGCCATATTGAGTTTCAATCAAACGAAAAGATATGATAGTATCTGTCAATATTATTGATTTAAGCGAGATGCAATGCCAAACTCAATGAAAAACAATCAGTTACCTCTGCTTGAACTCGACTTGTTGAAGACAATCGTGGCAATTGCGGAAACCGGAAATTTTTCCAGTGCTGGAGAAATACTCTTCAGAACACCTTCTGCTGTCTCGATGCAGGTAAAACGTGTCGAAGAATTGCTTGGCAGGCCTGTTTTTAGACGTGACTCCAGATCGGTAACGCCTACCCCGGAAGGTGAGTTAGTTCTTGAGCATGGTCGACGCTTATTGGCTCTCAACAATCAAATGGTTGCACAATTTACTCAGCCCGAAGTGGCAGGTGTAGTGCAAATCGGTGCGACCGATGATGTTGCAGAGCGAATGCTGCCTGAGCTGTTGCAGCGCTTTGCACAAACACACTGCTGTGTGACGGTTGACGTGGTTGTTGACTCAAGCAGTACTTTGGTTGAAAAAGTAAAGAGCGGATCCATGGATATGGCCCTGATCACATACAATCCAAGAAAAAAGCTGCGTTCGGGTATGGAAGCGATTTACAGTGAAAGGCTGACCTGGGCCGGTCTGCGCAATGGTGTGTCGTTTGAAAAAAGACCTCTGCCAATTTCGGTCTGGGAAGAGGGATGCTCTTGGCGCCACACCGGTTTGTCCAGTTTGGAAAAGGCTGGGATAGATCACCGTGTTGCGTTTATGAGTGCGCATATTTCAGGACAGCGTGCAGCGATTCTTGCTGATCTTGCGGTAGCGCCGATTCCTGTTTCATGCTGTGTTGACAATATTGTTGAACTAACCGAACGTGATGGGCTTCCAGAGTTGGAGTCTTACGGAGTAGGGATGCTACTCCAGCAAAAGCCCTCAGCACCTGCGTTGGCTGCAGCTGAACATATAAAACTGGGATTCTCAAGAAAAAGAGGCGGCGCTACATCATAGCGCCGCCAAAGGGATACCGGTTTTATGGAAGGCTATTTCCAAATAAAATTGGTGTTGGAGCTATTATCGCGTGCTGCCACAATCCCGAATTTGTTCAGCGCATCGAGCGTTAAAGCGCCGCTTTTTACCGCTTCAAGATCACGACGCTCAATACCCATATCTTTAAGTAATGCGTCATCTAATTGAAGAAGCCTTTCGAGTGCCAGTTTGTCGTGCTTACGCTCTTCGCGCATGGCGTTAGCGTGATATAGCTTATTTGTTCCTGAATACCAAAGGCCACGGGCTGCATTGCCCAATGCCAGTACAGCGCTTTTTGCGCTTTTTACCTTGGGCAGGTTTGTGCTTGATGTGATGCTCTTTTTAGTATCGAGGGTATAATCGTCGTTCTTGATGTTTTCGTGCAAAGCAATCATAAATCACTCCATGATGAGAAGTGTTGGTGAATACTGAAAGATCATTCCAGTACACGAGTACTCAACGTTAGCCGTTTTTTGGGGCTGTTAATAACCTTGCGGTAGGCACCGGCGATAGTCAAATGATCTCCTGTGATTTCAACTATCACTATTTTTGATCGTAGTGCTGAATAGTTGTATCCTTGATGCTACGAAATCGTTTAATAAATTGATAAAACGGATGGCCTGCAATGTTACCCATGGGCACGATAGTCACAGTTTGCATGTTGACAGGCTTATTGTTTGCCGCGCCTTATGCAGTGAAGGATAAGCTAAAACCATTACCAAGCTACCCTGCATGGATAGTCGGTTGCCTGGTTTTTGTAGCTGGGGTGTGGAATACCTTTTGGCATGGCTTTAGACACTTAACCGAATTCTGGGGTCTGGCAGCATTGGTATCGGGTGTTTTCATGATGTGCACTGCATTGTATATTTTGCGGTTTAACCATTTACCTCAATGGTTAAAATCGGCTCGCCCAGTGGTTTTGATTTGTTTGCTGCTCAGCTTTGTGCTTTATGCCACCAAAATTGCAAGCTTATAAAACTTTCATTCTTTAAGGCTAACATCTGCAAAGCCAACATCTGCAAGGCGATCAAAGAAAAGCTTCGCAGATTTTAAACAGTGGGTGACGGTTTGTTTGGAGAACAGGCAAGGGTAAGTCAGCTGTTTATAGATGTATCTCATTCCGTCGTTTTTTCACTAGTCACAAGATTGTTGATTTTTGACAGCAGCAAAGCTGGTTGAACCGGTTTGTGTAATACGTCGTAGCCGCTCTCGTTTGCAGCGGCAACGTGAGACGGGGAGGTGTCTCCTGTGACTATCAAAGCCGGGATATCCAAATTGAGGGCCCGTTTAACTTGTACGATTGCTTGATCACCTGTTTGACCTTTTTGTAATTGGTAGTCGGCGACCACCATATTGGGATATGTATTTGTTTCAATAATATTATCTATTAAATCGTTAGCTGAATTTGCCGTAATCACATTTATACCAAAATTGTTTAGCATGCTGCCCATTGCTGTGCATATTTTTTCATCATCATCAATGATCGCAACCGTCACATGCTCTACAGGTGCTTCACTAAGCGATAGGTTCTCAACAACAGGATTGGTGATCTGGTGAGCATCACCCTGTTCGACACTCATGATGAATTTGGTATACGATTCGCTAACAGATTGCATGGTAATGTCTATGTCCAATAGATCTGATAGACGCTTTACAATAGACAGCCCTAAGCCCAGCCCTTTTGTCTGGCCGTCGGCTTTGCTATTCACCTGGTAGTACTCATTAAAAACCTTCTTTTGCTCCATTTTCGCAATACCATGACCATTATCTTCAATGACTATCTGGTGGCGATTTCCTTTTGGTGAACAAGTGATAGCAATGGTGTCAGCACCGCTGTGCAGCAAAGCATTCTCAACAATATTTCTGATGACGCGCGATAATAAAATTGAATCTGAATGGACTATGCAATCGTTTAAATCTAATTTGATTTCAATGGATTTATCACGAGCTTTCACCAGGAATTCCTGTTCCAGATTGTGCAATAGTGATGCTAGATTAAAGTGGTTTTTGTCAGCCGTAACAATGCCAGCATCCAGCCGGGACAAATCGAGCATACTATTAAACAAGCTTCCCAGGTTGTCTGAACACTGCACTGCATCTTGCAAAGTACTGCGTCCTTTATCGCTGTTTACATGTGCCTCCAGAGAGCCCAGAAATAAGCCTAGCGCGTGAAGCGGCTGGCGCAAGTCGTGGCTGGCGGTGGCAATGAAGGAGTCTTTTGCTTTTTGTTCTCGCTGGCCGCTTCTAAGCTCGGCAACGGTGCGACTTAATGCCGACTGTGCTTCATCAGCTTCACGCACCAACAGGTTTTTCCTTCTGTTAGATCTGATTAAAAACGCAACCATCAAACACGCAGCGAGCGCGAAAGCTGCAGAGAACCATAGCAATAATGTGTGAAAATTATTTAATCTTTTTACCCAAGTGTCCCGGAAGCTGACTGAGCCGTAAAAGTATTTCAGGCCCATGTTATAGACTTGACTCTTCAGTTGGTTAATTTCGTTTAAGATTTCAAGCGCTTCATCTTTGCCAAGCGATTTTTGCTCTGCCATGTAAGGTTCGAATTCTCTGAGAAATTGCTTTGCATCGTGTTTAAAAATATCCAGTTCTGTATGGGAGTCATGGTCTTGAATAAAACGCAGCTGAAAATGGGCAAGGTTTCCCCAAATAATGTCGAAATCACGTCTATATTGCGCAGCAAATTTTTGCTTATCGGCCGGCTCATTTTCGCTGTGGATGTACCGATCGAGAGATTCAGAGTACACATCTAATGCGTGATCAATTTGCATCAGTGAATTAAACCCACCAGGGCCGATGTTAGCCGAGTGTGAGCGAATCGAGTCTATGCCTCGGAAAGTAAAAAACAAAACCACTGCGCTGCCTATCATACAAAGCAGAAGAATTGTAAAGAGCGATTTTTCCTTCAAAGAATTTCCAGTTCGGTTAGTTGCCAAACTGATGCGGCCTTGTTCTTTTCATTCAATAGTTCGGGAAAGTCATCAAAGGGAAACATAATTAAGAAAGGGCCAAGTGTTCTGGTATCGAGTATTTTGCCATTTTTTTTATAGGCGATAATAATAGGGTACTTATCGAAGTCTATGTCACTTAGCAAAAACTGGTAGTTGTTTCCTGCCATTGCTTTGAACGATGTGGACAAAGCACCAATACTCTTTAAAAAGGTATTAACCCTGACGCCGGTATATTCGGTAGGTTCATCAGTCCAGGGAGCTGATGAGGTGAATGTGGTTTCTTCAAGTGCGCTGAGCGTCTCAAGGTTAATTTCAATTTTCGTCTTTTTGTCTTTTGTGCTGCCCTCAATGTTGCCGTGAACCAGAATGGTGCCTTCCGATCGATTGTCGGCAAAACTGATGTTGAACGCACAGAGGGTGAACAGTAGAAGCGCTGTGTTTCGCCATAAGTTGCGCTTGGCTCTTTTTTGATACTTATCACTAGCTTGATGCATGCATGGTCTCCGGCTATTAACGCTCAATTGTGTAGTTTTGGCGATGTCTGTTTTTTATCCTGCTTCTTCCTCAGTTTGGCTCGTTAAAGCTTACACCAGCTGAGAGCACGTAAACAGTACGTAAATGGCCCCTTTTTTTAATATTCTTTTGGTTGATCAAGACTTGAACGGCGATTAATTGTGTGTCGCAGCTGACATTTTTGGCCTGCTGGCAGGGCCATTGGTGCATTGCCGGAAAATGTAATGGCAATTTGCATTTATTATGACCAGGTTTTGGGATACTAAGCACTTGTAATGCTAAGGCTTTCAGGTGCTTTCATATTAAAACTCCAACAATATCAAAAGCGTGGGCAAAGCTCGTTAGCGCCATCGCGGCATTATTTGCATTATTTGCATTTTTGGCCATCGAAGCGCGGGCTGAAACGATTACGGTAACCGTCCACGACTTACAAGAGGCACTCAATAACGCTAGTCAGGATTCGGTGTCTCGAGAGATGTACGACAGCATAGCTGCGCCCATCAACAGTTCGGGTTTTAGTTTGGTCAATGGCGAACTGCTTTACCAGGATTCAGACACGAATATCACTGTTGAAGATGGTTGCAACCGAACGGTCATTCTTAAAATAGATACTGAGGTCAGTATGGCATCTGATTCTTCGTTGTCCATGACGCTTGACTCACTCTACGATCCTGTCGTTGTATCGCTTAATGTTTCCGCAAACATTGTCAGCTCTGGCTTAGCTCGGCAAATTGTCGGTATCAGACTGGGCTCATGTCAGAATTTGGCACGTGACAGTTTCGACTTTGACGCGTTGGGACCGGCCCGTTTTACACTTCAGGCTACTCTGGAGCTGAATCCCGAGTGGACGTCGGAGACCACACTCAGTTTGTTTCCCAGGCTTTCGCTAAGTGGTGAGTTGCTGGAATTGTCTATCAGCGTTAACGTGGATGACACGATATTGGCAAGTATTCTGGAAACGTTTATAGAAGATCGTATAAATGAAACCTTTACCAATTCGCGATTGGGTAAAGAGCTGCAAGAATTTGAGCGTACTTCAAACGAAAAGTTAACAGATGCTCTTGAAAGCGGTCGTATCGATATAGAGTTACCTGAAGCCGATGATGCTCAAGTGCTGGCTTTGTATCAACTATTACAACCCAATGCGCGCTTTCCCATATCGCTAGAATTTATTCGCCGTCATCGTCAGCAGATTCTTGCTATGTTGTTGTTTGGCGCGCCGGGATCGATCGATCAAATTTTATCTGATGCTGCAGCGTGTCAAGCTGGCTCTGCATTTTTTGCACAGCTAAACCCGGCTAAGGCGTATGAAGGTACTATCTCACAATGCACTCGGGTTGTGCCCTACGATCAAGCAGGCGATGCACTCTATACAGAAACAAGCTGCTCTGTAGTGATGGATTATCAAAGTACGGGAATTGCAGAGTATTGTGATGTTGCCTTAGACCCGCAGCGATTAGGGAATGCGGCCTCATTTGCCTCTCAATTGGGCCAGTGGACTCATAGCGCTGGCTCGCGGCTTGATATTGGTGCGTTAACATTAGAGGGTCTGGAACAACCACTAATGCAACGTTTCAATTACAAAACAGTGGAAACTGCTCGAGGGACTTGTGATTTAGAGATGCGCGTCTATTCCCCGACAGCAAACGGCGAGCCCCGCAAGGCCCTGCTTGCCTTACATGGCGGTAGTTGGCAGCATCGCGCTAGTGGGTTTCTCGGTATAGAGTCTACTGCCACTCATTTTACTAATGAAGGTTTTATTGTATTTGCCCCTTTTTATCGGTTGGTTGGAGAGACTGATGGAAATATTGCCTGCAACAACGCCAGTCTTGATGCTATTTTAGCCGATGTGCATAGTGCCCTGGATTGGGTTAGCGAGCGCCAAAGCGATTTCAATGTCATTGGTCGTACGACCTTGTTCGGGCAATCGGCTGGTGGCCACTTAGCTTTGTCGCTGGCAACCTATCGATCAGAGCAAATTGATCGCGCAATACTGTTTTATCCGCCTACCGATTTTGCAGACTTTGCATTGCAAATTAAATCGGGTGACTATCAGAACGAGACGGGCTTAAAGATTCTGGAAGCTATTACTGGCAGTAGCATCACCTCACTTGATATGTCATCTGCAGTAGTACGCGAAAATAGTTTTCCCGACATTATTCTTAATCACCCAGATAACATTCCACCTATGTTCATTCTGCATGGAGAAATGGATTCTCTGTTGCCAGCAAGGCAGTCGGTGCGACTGTGTAATGCATTGGCCGGAAGCCAGGACTTAAATGATGGTGTGGCCACGCTGACACCTAATCTCTCAAGTTACGCTGCAGTGACTCAATGCGGGACAAAAGGCAGCCAGATGCATTTAATAGCCGAAGGAGAGCATGCCCTTGATTTGTGTGTGGCACCAGAACTGTGTTTGGCCGGCAGCCCCGAGAGCGCGAATGCGGTGGCAGATTCAATTCTATCCATGCTGGCGTGGTCCACAGACGAACAGCTGGGAATTGAACAAGTGAGAACAGGCTCACTGCATTGGTATGTGTCGTTTGTATTACTGCTTGGTCTTATCTATAAGTTTGCGCATAGACTTGCCCGCAGGTTCACCCATAATATTGCTCGAAGGTGCGCCGTTGAAATGAGATTGTCGAATACAGACAGACACGGCCCAAATTTCTAGTGCGGGGATTTTTACTATTTCAACGCTACGCATAAGAAACCAGTATTTACTCTCTATCTTATCGGTGCTTACCCAGTTAGGCGCTCAAGATGTCTCCTCCGCTGTGCTAGTGGAGGCTTGGAAAGATCGTGGTCGAGAATGTGATGATATTTTCTTTATGCATTTAGATGTACTGGGTAATTATCACTTTGTTGAACAATCATCAAAGCCGCAACCACTTCTCAGTGCTGAGCAATTATTGTTATTCAATACCGAGCAAGATTATTTGCTAACCATTACCCACAGTGGTCGCGAATTTCTGCACCAATTTGGTGGTCGTTAGAGTCAGTTTTTCTGTTGTTTTTTCTTGCCTGTTTATTACACATTAACGTGTAGTCGGTCTGATTTTTATGAAGCCGATCGAGCTGTTTCGTACACTTTAATCCACTGTTGCGGCGTCACTTTAGTCGCGAGTTTGCCAATTAATTCGTAGGGAATAGTCTCAATTTTTTTGAAACGGATGCAGGACTTGCCCATGTCAAGCTTTCCATCCACAGCCATTGCGTAATTTTTGGTAAACCATGCCAGTAATTTTGGATCGGAATATATGCCCATATGGTAAAGGGCAATAAAATTTTTTTGTGAGGCCAAATTGATAAAAGGTAATGGTTTGGATGGGTCGCAATGATACCCATCTGGATAGAGCTTATGCGGGACCACATAGCCGATCATATTGTAGTTGATTTCTTCTTTGAATCCGCTGGGCAGGTTTTTTCTTAGTACAGTGCGAAGCTTTGAAATGGCTTTTTTGCGATCGATGGGGAGCTGGTCGAGATACTGCTTAGGAGTTTCAATCGATGCGGACATGGTGTGCTACCAGGTTTATTTGTTGAGGCTTGATTCTATCGTGTCTATTTTTAATTTCAACTCTGATAACGCTAATACTTGCTCTTGATGTTGTTCCCTGAGCTTCGCTAATCTCTTTTCAGGTGAGATTCTAAGTACCCGACTGATGAAGCCAGCGGTCATTAGTGCACGTGAGGCTTTCATACCCAAGCTTCGTACTCGATAAATTCGTCCAAGCTTAGCAATTTTTTGAATCTTGGCTAACCGTGCCAGGCGCAATACTTTAAGCGTACGTAGAAAAGACACTAGTGGCAGCAATATAATAACAAGGTCAATCCAATTCTGTTTTATGTAGCTCAACTTCTTACTAGTCGCGCTTATCATAATAATAAATTCAAGCGTAAACGCCAGCCAGATAAAGCCGGTTGCCAAGTGCATTAGCATGCGTAGCCAGAAGTATTCATGAACGGCGCTTTTAAAGACAAATTCAATTAAAAGAATAGGCAAAATTAACATCGCAATAACCAACATGGGTTTGCTGAATATGCGAGATAGCAAATTTGATAAATCCCTGCCGGGATGTTGCCACCTCAATGACAGGAGCCACATCCGGTCACCCCATGCGTCTGACACGGTGCCTATTCTTAAAGGGGGTATCAGGCAGACTAGCAGGCGTTGTAGCTGCGGTTTTCGCGCTCCGTCTTTATGTCTTGCTGTGGTGTAGTTGTATGCAAACTCAAGCCAGAATAAAGGCCAAATGCAAAGCAGGGCGATAAAAAAGTTGCGTCCAATTCTGTGTGCCGATTCAGCTAATTCAAACGCTTCGGTAATTGCGGTTTGTTTAGCGGCGACAGTTTTATCTATTTCAACTGACTCAACTGCTGCGATGCTGGCTTGCTTATTATCTGATTGCCTTTTATCTGATTGAGCAATGCTTACCTGTTCAGTGCCAGCGTCCAATTGCGCCAGCTCGGCAACGCGGGGCATGTCGACCCAAGTGATGATGATGCCAGCCAGCAGCGTCAAAAAAACAACACTGAGAAAGAACATGGGAAAGGCAAACTGATCATCGAGTTCGCGCCGATCAGCCACTGATGTGTTTTGTACTTCCGTGGTCACTTGTTCGTCCAACCGTGTTTGTCCAACCGTATTGATACAACCGTTCTTGATATCGCTAGTACGTCTGTGAGTGCACTTTATTGCAACTTGCTGAAGCGCTCGAGGTGGGCGGGTGTAATCCACCACAAATCACAATAAGAAACACTTGCAAGATTGGTGTGCCAGCGGCTGTTTGCGCTTGTCAATAGCTTTAGGGCTGCCTGGGTGGCTTGTTAGTTGCTTTGCAGTTTTGTGATAACGCTCACAAAAGGACATCTGGTGGGTTTGCAAGGCTGAATCTCCCAGGACAGAGAGCAGGCGCAACACGATGCAAGTGCATGAAACAAGTATTTCGACTACTGACAGCTATCTTATTACTGGGTTCAGCGCAGGCTTTTGCCATCAGCGTACCGCTCGATGGCACCCGTACTGTTCTGACAGGCACTGATTGCGGTATAGCGACTTATCGATTTGGTACCACGGCTAGCTGGAACGGTATCAACCTTGACCTGTATGTTGAGGTTAATTCTGAAGACAACGACCTTACCGGTCTTGATTGCGTCTACGAGGATAGCGGTGTACTGAGTGTCAGACTGCGCGATATGGATGTGGCTGATGATGTCGCGTTTATGGATTTAACCCTAACGCTGGTGCAGCAAGGCACGCTTATTCCTGTTGACGTAGACCGTATTACCGCAACAGGTTTTGACTTGGATGCCAACGGCGTTATCACGGGTGGAACTTCTACCGGTACCGATGATATTTACGTCAGTGGGCCAGGCGCATCCTTTGTTTCTAATGCCACTAATGTCACTTACTCGCAAGGTGCGTTTCCCGGTGGTCACAATATTCATTTGGAAGGCCAGGCCGCTGGCAACTGCCTTGATTCCCCACTAACACCTGTACCTTCATGTCGCGCCTCCGCATCATGGATTGGTAGCACACCCAACATTGTTTCCAGCATCAGTGTGCGTTTCCAGAACGACAATGCTTATGGTCAATACACCGGTACATTCAATGCGCTGCGTTTACTGCAGCTTTCCCTGCAGGATGTGCATGCAGAAGAGTTGCTGGCTGAGACAAACGACCGTGGTGATACGCCAGCCAGTTATGGCGATGCTGTTCATCAAATTGTCTCGTTGAATGCCATTCTTGGATATGGTCTGGCGCCTGATAACGACCCTGCGATGCAATCGGGTACCCCTGCTACTGGAGATGATAACGACGCAGCCGCCAATATACCAAAATACGATGATGAAGATGCGGTGTTTCGAAATGGCACGAGTCTATTAAACCAGACGTTTACCGCTGGTGAAAACGACAGCATTGACGTAAATACTTTTGGTTCCGGGTTTTTGTCTGTCTGGATTGACTTTAACGGAGATGGTGATTTTACTGATGCTGGTGAGCAGCCCGCGAACGATATTGCCATTAACAGTGCGACAAGTGAGTCCACCAACGTACCATTTACGGTACCTTTTTCGGCTACCGGTGGCACAACCTATTTTCGCGTCCGTTTTAGTGCAGCAGCTGGTGTTGGCCCATCGGGGCTTGGTGGTGCAGGTGAAGTGGAAGACTATCGGATTTTTATTGATCCGATGGACCCGGAATTTAATATGGCGAAAACGTCCGACACAGCGATAATTACTGCACCGGGCACCATCACCTACACGTTTGAATTCACCAACACGGGTAACGTTACCTTAACTAATTTAACGCTGAGCGATCCTGATATTGATTCAGGCTCGCTCAGTGGTTGTCCTATCGCCTCGTTAGCGCCAAACGGCGTTGCAAGCTGTACAGCTACAAGAACCATTTCGCAAACGCAAATCGACAACGGTGCAGCGCTAACCAACACCGCCACCGCAAATGCGACCGATCCGGCGGGTGATTCAACAAGTGATAGTGACCCAAGCGATAACACCGCCAGTACTACCATTAATGCCACTTATTTATCGACGATCGATAAGCCGACTCCTGCGCATGTTGATAATGACAGCTCAGGTGACATCAGTGTTGGCGATGATCTGAATTATACGATCACAGCTACGAATACGGGTACTGGTTCTTTAACCAATTTTGTGGTGAGCGATTCGCTCATTACACCTGGTTCGAATACTTGTGTAACCGTAGCGCCTGGTGCCACCTGCCAATTGATTGGTACCTACACAGTGACAGCTTCTGATGTTACTGCTGGTAGTGTTTTGAATACAGCCACAGCAGAATCAGATCAAACAACTGCAATTACCGATGATGTGACGGTGCCACTTCCGCAGCCCTCACATTCAATCACTAAAGCGCTGTCATCCAATGCTGACGAAGACGGTAGTGGTGATGTCAGTGTAAGCGACACCTTAACTTACACAGTGACCGCCGTTAACGACGGCACTGCTAATCTGACCAGCTTGCAAGTTAGCGACAACCTGATTACACCTTCGAGCACCGTGTGCGCTTTGGTCATTCCCGGTGCTTCTTGTGTGTTAACCGGAACCTATGTAGTAACCGCTGCAGATATTGCTGCTGGTAGTATCAACAATACGGCGTCCGCCGAATCTGATCAAACTGCATCAACTGACGATACAGAAACGGTGGCAGTACCGAACGCTGCTTTGAGCATTGTAAAGCCTGCGCCTGCAAATGCGGACGAAGATGCATCAACCGACATTAGTTTGGGAGATACCTTAACTTATACTGTTACCGCGACAAATTCAGGTACGTCGAATCTAACCAACGTTGTGGTGAATGACCCGCTACTAACACCATCCAGCGCCTCTTGTGCCTTAGTTGCACCCGGCGCAACGTGCGTTCTGAGTGGTACGTATAGCGTGAGTGCTGCTGACATAGCAGCTGGAAATATCGATAACACAGCCACAGCTGATAGCGACCAGACGGACCCGGTTGATGATTCGCAAACGGTTGTTGTACCAACGCCGCAACACACACTGGACAAGGTGATTGCAGGCAGCACCGATACAGACAGCAGTGGTGATTTAAGCGCAGGTGATGCTTTGAGCTACACCATCACAGCAACTAATACAGGCACAGCCACGCTGACTAATTTGGTTCTGACTGATTCGAAGATAACGCCTAACACCATAACCTGTGCAAGCGTGGCTCCGGGTAGTACCTGTGTGCTAAATGGTTCATACACCGTCACCGCAGCTGATGTTACAGCTGGCACTGTCGACAATCAGGCAACGTCGGTTTCTGATCAAACAGCGCAAGTGGATGCCGACGAGTCGGTTAGCTTGCCTGCACCTGCTTTAGCGATAAATAAACCTGCGCCGATTAACAGCGATGAAGACGGTAGCGGTGATGTGAGTGCAGGGGATACCCTGACTTACACCATTACAGCGAGTAACACAGGGTCTGCGAACCTGACCAATGTGTTGGTTGCTGATACGGTTATCACTCCATCAAGCAATACCTGTGCGTTAGTTGCACCTGGTGCTAACTGTGTGTTGACGGGTAGCTATGCGGTAACGGCTGCTGATATTGTTGCAGGTTCCATTGTTAATGAAGCCAGTGCTAACAGTGATCAAACAGATGAAGTCACTGATGATGAAACAGTGTCTCCTCCGACACCGGATTTGCAACTAGACAAAGCAGCACCAAGTAATGCGGACGAAGATGGTTCTACCGATGTCAGCGCAGGTGATACCTTAACGTACATCATTACAGCGACCAATAATGGTACGTCTAATTTAACTAACGTCGTCGTGTCTGATGCGATGCTAACGCCTGGGTCTAGCTCTTGCGCATCGGTAGCGCCAGGAGCCACCTGCGTGTTAACAGGCACTTACGTTGTGACGCCTGCAGATGTATTGGCAGGTTCCATCGTCAACACGGCCAGTGCAGAATCAGATCAAACCGTGCCGGTGCAGGACACCGAAACGGTTACCACACCAACGCCAAGCCATACCATAGATAAAGCCGCACCAGGCAACGCTGATGAAGATGCCTCAACAGACATCAGTGTTGGGGACACACTAACTTATAACATCACCGCGACCAACAACGGTACAGCAACACTCACCAATTTGATCGTCAGTGATTCGATGATTTCGCCAGCAACGGTGACCTGTGCATCGGTACCACCTTCTGGTGCGTGTTTGTTAACAGGTACCTATGTGGTGACTGCTGCAGATGTGCTGGCAGGCTCCATAAACAACACCGCAAGTGCAGAATCTGATCAAACGCCATCAAGCGATGACTCTGAAACTGTGTTGGTACCCAGTCCTGCGCATTCAATTGATAAGGCTGCACCGAGTAATACTGATGAAGATGCAAGCGGTGATGTTAGCTTAGGGGATACCTTAACTTATACCATCACGGCAACTAACACGGGAGCCGCCTTGCTGACTAACCTGGTTGTCAGCGATGCGATGCTAACGCCAGCTTCCAACACTTGTGCAAGCGTGGCTGTGGGCGCTACCTGTGTGCTGACGGGTACATACTCTGTTACAGCGGCAGATGTTGCCGCGGGAAATATTGTCAATACAGCCAGTTCGATTTCTGATCAAACACCTGCACTTGATGATACCGAAACCGTGGTTGTACCAACTCCGGCGCACTCAATCGACAAAGCTGCGCCGTCTAATGCAGATGAAGATGCCAGCTCAGATATCAGTGTTGGTGACACTTTAACTTACACCATTACGGCAACCAACACCGGTACCGCCGTACTGACAAACCTTGCAGTCACTGATGCGATGTTAACGCCTTCAAGCAATTCTTGCGCGAGCGTAGCACCAGGTGCTACTTGTTTGCTGGTTGGAACATACTCTGTTGTAGCAGCCGATGTTGCTGCCGGTAGCATAGTGAACACGGCTGGTTCGGTTTCAGATCAAACGGCACCTCTTGATGACACTGAAACGGTAAACCTGCCTCAACCTGGTCATGCGATTGACAAACCAGCGCCGGCTAATGCGGATGAAGATGCCAGTGGCGATGTCAGTGTCGGTGACACATTAACTTATACAATTACAGCAAATAATACAGGCTCTGCGGTGCTGACCAATTTTATTGTGTCAGATCCTTTAATTACTCCTGCCTCAATCACCTGTCCTACCGTTGTGCCGGGGGGTAACTGTATTTTGGTTGGAACCTATGTGGTAACAGCCAGTGATGTCGCTGCGGGTGTCATCAATAACACTGCAAGCAGTGACACTGATCAAACCGATTCGCTGGACGATTCGCAAGTGGTTAACTTGTTACAACCAGGTTTGGGCATAGACAAACCTGCGCCAATCAACAGCGACGAAGACGGCAGTGCTGATATCAGTGTTGGCGATACCTTAACTTACACAATTACAGCAACCAATACTGGTACGGCTACATTAACCAACGTCGTCGTGTCAGACCCGTTGATTACACCAGCCACTGTTACCTGTGCGAGTGTTGCCGCCGGTGCCACCTGTGTCCTCACGGGTACCTACAGCGTGAGTGCTGATGATATTGCAGCAGGCTCTATAGATAACCTGGCCACGGCCGTATCTGATCAAACCGCGGCGGTAACAGATGATGAGACAGTTCCGGTGCCTGCACCGAGCCTGGCTTTGGATAAGCCTGCGCCTGTTAATACCGACGAAGACAGTAGTGCGGATGTGTCTGTTGGGGACACACTGACCTACACTATAACGGCAACTAATACCGGGACCGCAACTTTAACCAATGTTGTCGTTAGCGATCCATTGATAACCCCATCATCAACCAGTTGTGCAACGCTAAGCGCGGGTACAACCTGTGTGCTGACCGGCATATACACAGTCACACCGGCTGATGTTGCGGCAGGCAGTATCGATAATACGGCCACTGCAGAATCTGATCAGACCACGCCGGTTAGTGATGTTGAGAGTGTGCCGACACCGACACCAAGTCATTCGATAAACAAACCAGCGCCGGCTCATGTTGACACAGATACCAGTGGTGATATCAGCGCAGGTGACACGCTTAATTACACGATAACTGTTGTTAACACGGGTAGCGCAACCTTAACCAATATGGTTGTGAGTGATCCGCTGATTACGCCAGGCACTGTTACCTGTGCAACACTGGCACCAGGTGCCAGCTGTGTGCTAGCGGGTAGTTATGTTGTGACTGCGGCCGATGTTGTTGCAGGTTCTGTTGTCAATACAGCTACCAGTGACTCTGATCAAACCGATCCGTTAACAGATGATGAAACGGTTGCTCTTCCTGCACCTGCACATACCCTTGACAAGCCTGCACCAAGCAATGCTGATAATGATGGCAGTACTGATGTGAGTGCTGGAGATGTTTTAAGCTATACGGTAACCGCCACTAATACAGGGACTGCAACACTCACTAATTTATTAGTCAGTGACCCACTGATAACGCCAAGTAATACTACCTGTGCCACAGTTGCACCGGGTGCCACCTGCGTTCTGAGTGGAACCTATACGGTAACCACCGCTGACGTTGCAGCAGGTTCTATTGATAACACAGCGAGCAGTGCATCAGATCAAACAACCGTGGTGACAGATGATCAATCCGTGCCTGTTCCAAGCCCGGCTTTGACTATCGACAAGAGCGCGCCGAGCAATGGCGATCAGGATGGCAGTACTGATGTGAGTGCTGGAGATATTCTGACCTATACCATTACCGCTACCAATGCGGGTACGTCCGTATTGACCAATGTGTTTGTTGATGATCCGCTTATAACGCCAGGCAGTCAAACATGCGCCAGCGTAGTTGTTGGTGCAACCTGTGTACTGACCGGCACGTATGTTGTCACAGCTGCCGATGTTAGTGCCGGTGCAATCAACAACACCGCCACAGCCGATAGTGATCAAACACCTCAGGTAAGCGATGATGAAGTGGTTGTTGTACCAGCACCTGCACTGGGTATAGATAAGGCTGCTCCAAGTAATGCTGACGCGGACGGCAGTACTGATATTAGCGTAGGTGATGTGCTTAGCTATACCGTTACGGCTACCAATACCGGAACATCCATACTGACTAATGTGTTGGTTAGTGATCCGTTGTTGTCACCGGGCAGCACTTCATGTGCAAGTGTTGCGATCGGTGCAACCTGTATATTAGTTGGTACATACACAGTCGCCGCCAGCGACGTAGTAGCTGGCAGCATCAACAATACTGCATCGGCGAACAGTGATCAGACTGAGGCTGTTTCAGACACAGAAATTGTTGCAGTACCAGAACCTAGTCATATTCTGTCTAAAGCTGTGCCCAGCAATGCAGATGAAGATGCCTCTGGTGATGTCAGCGTAGGCGATACGCTGACTTATGTCATCACTGCTACCAATAATGGCACTGCTGTTTTAACTAACATGGTGGTGAATGACCCGTTGATTACCCCTTCTAGTACCACGTGCGCATCGCTTGCGCCTGGCGCTACTTGTGTGCTGAGCGGCACATATACAGTGACGCTGATAGACGTAGCAGCAGGAACTATCAACAACACGGCAAGTTCTGATACCGATCAGACTGACCCGGTAGATGATTCCCAAACCCTCAATCTTAATGCTCCCAGTCACGCTATCGACAAGGCAGCACCGACTAATACGGATGAAGATGGCAGTGGTGATATTAGTGCCGGAGACACCCTTACTTACTCAATAACGGCCACCAACAATGGTGCTGCTGCCTTAACCAATTTAGTGGTTAGTGACCCGTTGATTAATCCAAGTACAAACACGTGCTCCTTAGTGGCACCTGGTGCCACATGCGTATTGGTTGGTAACTACGTGGTAACCCCGTCCGATGTTGACGCGGGTGTTATTAACAATACAGCTAGCAGTGATTCAGATCAAACTGATCCGCTTAGTGACACTGAAACAGTTAATCTTCCTGCGCCTGCATTGGCATTGGACAAGACCGCGCCTACCAATGCTGACGAAGATGCCAGTGGTGATATCAGTGTGGGTGATACGCTCACTTACACCATTATCGCCAGTAACAATGGCTCTGCAACACTGACCAATGTGTTGGTATCAGATCCTCTGATAGCGCCTAACAGTACTACGTGTGCCACGCTTGCGTCCGGTGCTGATTGCGTGTTAACAGGTACTTATGTTGTCGTGGCCAGCGACATAACCGCTGGATCAATAGACAACACAGCGTCTGCTGATTCTGATCAAACCGGACCACTAACTGATAACGAAACGGTGCCTGTGCCAAGCCCTGATTTGGCCATTAGCAAGCCTGCGCCGGTGAATGCTGATAATGATGCATCAAACGATGTCAGTGCAGGGGATGTATTGACCTATACCGTAACAGCGACCAATACCGGCACAGCAACCTTGACCAACTTACTGGTTTCTGATCCGTTATTGACTCCAAATTCAATAAACTGTGCTGTTGTTCCATCCGGCGGTACTTGTGTGTTAACAGGCACATACACAGCAACACCAGCCGATGTTGTAGCTGGCGCAATTGTCAACACCGCATCGGCGATCAGCGATCAAACCGACTCTGTAAGTGACGATGAAACAGTCAGCCTGCCTGCACCGGCTCATACACTTGATAAAGCGCTGCCCAGTAATGCTGATGAAGATAGTTCTAGCGATATCAGTTCGGGGGATACGCTCACTTATACGATTACCGCAACTAACTCGGGCACCGCAAACTTAACCAATCTGACAATCAGCGATCCGCTGATAGCACCTGCAACTATAACGTGCGCCACAGTCGCGCCGGGTGCCACTTGTGTCTTGGTAGGTGATTACACTGTTAATGCTTCAGATGTTGCTGCTGGCAGCATAGACAACACGGCAACGTCCGGCTCTGATCAAACTGGTCCTGTTGACGATGCTCAAACAGTGGTTATTGCAGGACCAAGTCATACCATAGACAAGCCAGCACCTGTTAATACAGACAATGATGGGTCTATCGATGTCAGTGCCGGGGATATTTTAACTTACACCATTACCGCAACCAATAATGGTTCGGCTAATTTGACCAGCCTGATCGTCAGCGATCCAATGATCTCTCCATCAAGCACCACTTGTGCATTGGTCACACCTGGAGATACTTGTGTGTTGGTTGGAACTTATGCTGTTACAGGCTCTGATGTTATTGCGGGCAGTATTGATAATACGGCCAGCAGTGTATCCGACCAGACTGCAGCTTTGAGTGATGATGAATCGGTGCCGGTACCAAGTCCTTTACTGGGTTTAGATAAAGCAGCCCCTGTTAACGCAGATAATGACGGTACAGGTGACCTGAGTGCCGGTGATGTGCTCACTTATACAATTGCTGCAACGAATTCAGGCAGTGCCAACCTGACCAATGTCGTTATTACCGACACGCTGATCACACCAAGTACCAATAGTTGTGCGTTGTTGGCACCTGGCGCCGCTTGTACTTTAGTGGGCAGCTATACCGTAACCGCCGCTGATGTGCTTGCGGGAAGTGTTGTTAATACTGCGTCGGCGCAGTCAGATCAGACGCCAACTTTAGATGATACTGAAATAACTCCGATGCCAGGGCCGGCATTTGAACTAGTCAAGGCGCAGCCTGTCAATGCAGATGAAGACGGCAGCACTGATATTAGTATTGGTGATACGTTAACGTACACCATCACGGCCACTAACATCGGCAATGCCAATTTGACTAATCTGGTGGTGAACGATTCGCTCATTACACCAAACACTGTTAACTGTCCTGCAGTAGCCGTGGGTGCAAATTGCCAGTTGATCGGAACTTATACGGTAACTGCAGCTGACGTTGCGGCGGGCACTATTGAAAACACCGCTGATGCCGATTCAGATCAAACTGACCCGCAAAACGATGCGGTTAGTGTGCCTGTGCCAATGCCATCGCACGCTATCGATAAACCAGCACCTGGCTTGATTGATAACGATGCCAGCAACGATGTCAGTGTTGGTGATGTACTCAATTACACCATCACCGCTACCAATACAGGCACAGCTCAGCTGACTAATTTGGTCGTGAGTGACCCTCTGATTACACCAAACACAAACACGTGTGCTCTGGTGGCACCGGGTGGTACATGTGTATTGACTGGCAGTTACACAGTGACTCCAGCTGATGTTGTCGCCGGTGCAATTAACAACACTGCAAGCAGTGATTCTGATCAAACCGGTCCGTTATCAGATGACCAAGTGGTCGTGGTACCGGTTCCTTCTTTACAGATTGATAAGCCTGCGCCTGCCAATGCGGATGAAGACGGCAGCACCGATATAAGCGTTGGGGACACTTTAACTTATACGATCACCGCTACAAACAATGGCACATCCAACTTGACCAACGTTGTGGTCAATGATGCGATGATAGCGCCGAGTAGCGCGTTCTGTGCCTTGCTTGCACCGGCTGCGACTTGTGTGCTGACTGGCGATTACGTCGTCACTGCCGCTGATGTTGCTGCGGGAAGCATAGTGAACACGGCGACAAGCGATTCAGATCAGACCGCAGCAGTAGATGATAGCCAAACGGTTATGCCTCCGACCCCAAGCCATACTTTGGTTAAGTCGGTGCCTGATAATGCGGATGAAGATGGGTCGGGCGATGTGAGTGTTGGCGATACCTTAACCTATGTGGTTACAGCCACCAACAATGGCACTGCAACACTGACAAACATGATTGTTAGTGATGAGATGATAACGCCTGATAGTATTGCATGCCCAGTGGTTGCGCCAGCAGCCAACTGTGTGCTTGCCGGTACCTACGTGGTGACAGCAGCCGATGTTGTTGCAGGCAGTATAGAAAACACAGCCAGCTCTGTGAGCGATCAAACAGAGCCTGTCGATGATACTCAAACACAAGTTCTCAATGGCCCCAGTCACACTATCAGCAAAGCGTACTCGGGTAATGCCGACGAAGATGGCTCAACAGATATCAGTACAGGCGACACACTAAGCTATACGGTGACAGCCAGTAATAACGGCAATGCCACCCTGACTAATTTAATTGTGTCAGATGCCATGCTAACGCCTTCTGTAAACACCTGTGCGATAGTTGCTCCAGGCGCTGATTGTGTGTTGGCTGGGACTTATGTCGCCACTGCGGCTGATGTGATTGCTGGCAGCATCGATAATACGGCTAGTTCTGTGTCTGATCAGACGGCTGCACTTGATGATACTGAAACAGTTGTGCTGCCAACTCCCGTACTGGAAATTAGCAAAGCATTACCGCTTAATGCGGATGAAGATGCCTCTGGTGATATCAGTGTTGGCGATACCTTGAATTACATCATCACGGCAAGCAACAATGGTACTGCCGTGCTAACGAATGTGGTGGTGGACGACTCACTGATAACGCCATCAAGCCAAACCTGCGCTTTATTACAACCCGGTGCTGATTGCGTGCTACAAGGTAGCTACACGGTGGCAGCAAGTGATATCTCTGCTGGCAGTATCAACAACACGGCCACCGCCGATTCAGATCAAACTCAAGTCGTTGACGACTCTGTTGTGGTGAACCTGGCGGAACCCGCTATAGAACTGGTGAAAGCCTTAAGCGCAAATGCGGATGAAGATGCCTCTGGTGATATCAGTGTTGGTGACACACTCACATACACTGCAACAGCCTCGAATGTAGGTGCAACATCGTTAACTAACGTCGTCGTTAGCGATAACTTAATAACACCATCGAGTACTAGCTGTGCTTTGGTGTCTGTTGGTGGTACATGCGTATTGTCAGGTACTTATACTGTGATTGCAGCAGACCTCGCAGCAGGGGTTATCAACAATACAGCGACTGCTGATGCCGATCAGACTGATTCAGTCGCCGATAATGTTGTTACAACATTGGCTGCGCCAGCGTTAACATTAAATAAGTCGTTTGCGGCTAACGCAGACGAAGATGCATCAGGTGATATCAGCGAAGGCGACACCTTAACTTATAATATTGTGGCAACCAACACGGGTTCTGCCACGCTTACTATGGTGTCGGTTACCGACAGTAAGCTATCGCCAAGTAATGTGGTGTGTGCAACCGTGGCACCTTTGGCAAATTGTTCGCTGAGCGGCGCTTATGTTGTCACAGCTGCCGATGTTGCAGCTGGGGTTATCAATAACACGGCTAGCGCTGATTCGGACCAAACTAATCCGATTGAAGACTCGGTACAGGTTACCCCTGCCGCGCCTGGTTTAACACTGGTTAAGCCGGCACCGGTTAATAATGATGTCGACCAAAGCGGTGATGTCACGCCTGGTGATATTCTCAGTTACACAATAAGCGCAACTAACACAGGTTCAGCCAACCTGACTAATGTTGTGGTTAATGATTCGTTACTAACGCCGTCGTCTACAAGCTGTGCCTTATTAACAAGTGGGCAAACGTGTGTATTGACGGGTAACTACACCGTGACAGTGGCAGATGCGGCTAATGGCGAAATCGTTAACACGGCCACCGCCACGTCCGATCAAACACCGTCTGCAAGCGCGACTCAAACTGAAGTTGTAAACACACCTCCTGTAACGGTCGATCCCCCTGAGCCACCGGTAACCCAGGATGATTCGGAAACAAATCAGCCGTTAGGGCAGCCTGTGACTGTATCTGTGTTGGGTGACGACAGTGATCCAGAAAACAATATTGACCCGACGACGGTAGTGATTATTGACCCCACAACAGGCGACCCGGTAACAAGCTTAGTGGTTCCAGGCGAAGGTACCTGGGTGGTTGATCCGGTTACTGGCGACATAACGTTTACACCAGAGCCTGGCTATTTGGGAGATCCAACGCCCATTGTTTACACCGTTACTGATACCACTGGATTGGCATCAAATCCTTCAACAGTAACGATTGACTATGAAGAACCAGCAACGCTTACCGGTACGGTATGGCTGGATTCTGATCGTGATGGGCAAATTGACGCCAACGAAGCGCTCAAGCCGGGTTGGACTCTGGAGATTCTTGATGATCAGGGTAACGTGGTAGCAACTGTTGTCACCGATGCCAATGGTGAGTACAGCGTTGCCGGATTAATTCCTGGGCAATACACCGTTAAGTTTTATAACGAAGCCGGGGTATTTATCGCGGATTCGCAAACCAATGGTCCATTGCTGTCCGGCGACACACAAGATCTGCCATTACCGGTTGATCCAAGCGGTGTTATTTACGACAGTGCCTCACGCGAACCTGTGGAAGGCGTTACTTTACAACTCATCAATAGTGCAGGTGTGCCAGTCGATGAAGCTTGTCTGGGTGCTAATCAGCAGGGTCAGACAACGCAGACAGATGGCCTGTACGCATTTGATGTTTACCCGAATGCACACCCAAGTTGCCCTGATGGCGAAACCTTCGAAATCGTTATAGTTTCTGTTCCACCAACACATATAAGTGGATTTTCGAATGAAATTCCGCCGCAAAACGGTGTGTTTGACAGTGATTCAGTTGAGGCTAATTGTACTGTTGATACGCATCCTTCATCAGGGGCTTGCGAAGTTCAGGCTCAGCCCGACGCGCCAGTGCAGGGCGAGGACACAAGCTACTTCACTCGATTCACTTTATCTACGGGTGATACAAATGTGATTTTTAATCATATAGCAATTGACCCGTTTGTTGAGTCGGCGGTTGCAGCCCTCACCTTGCAAAAGGCGGTCAGTACCCCAAGGGCTTCTACTGGTGATGTTATCTACTACACCATTCGTGTTGAAAATACCATTGATGTGGCCGCGTTAGATGTATCGGTTAAAGATGATCTGCCACGTGGTTTCCGTATTGTTGAAGAGACTGCCAAGGTCGCCGTTTTCGACGCCAACGCGGAACAACAGTCAACGCAAAGTGCTGTGTCGGTTGGTGTTGACCCGGTTGTATTCCTTGGTTTGGATATCCCAGCTCTGGGTGAGGGTTACATTGAAATCAGTTACGCCGTTCGCATCGGAGCGGGTGTTGTGCAAGGCAACTACGCAAACACCGCTGAGGTCAGCGCTGGTGGCACCAGTAATGTCTCCACCGCACGCGTGGAGGTGGTTGCCGACCCTGTGTTGCATCAATCGACTTTAGTTGGAAAAGTGTTTCACGATCGTGATGGAGACGGTTATCAGGAAAGCGCGTTTGCCTCTGATGTCACCATAAAAAGTGATTATTTTGGTTGGTCCAGTCATCACGCTGGTGATTTGTCGGGACGAGTTAGTGCATTTGATGAACCAGAAAATCACGAACTGGTTGTGTTTATGCCTCTAACTGGTAACAACAGCTTTTCAGTGAGTACAGCTGAAGGCACCTTCATCAATGTTGATCATATTGGCGAAGTCACAGAAAGTCATGTGGGCAAACGTGCTCACGGCATCACGGCGCAGCAACTACGTATCTCAACGCGTAAAACCCGTGCTGTGCCAACACCAACATCCAAGCTGCAAAGTAACACCGAAGAACAGCCAGTATTGGAAATTACTGTTCAAAATATCGGTATTAACGAAGAAGGTATACCGGGGGTCAGACTTGCAACCGTTGAAGGTTTGCTCATTGAAACCGATCAGGCAGGCCGTTTTCATCTGCCTGATGTCGACACTGGCAATAGTCGAATAGGCAAGCAGTTTATTGTCAAGCTCGATACAACTACATTGCCTGAAGGTGCCGTTATGAGCACTGAGAATCCCCGCGTGCTTCGCATTACTAGTAGTGCATTGAACACCATTCGGTTTGGGGTGAAGTTGCCTGCGCAACAGAGGCCTGCTGGCGCTAACCCGGTGCAAGAACGCAAAGCTGCAGTTGAAGCAAAGTTAGGTTCGGTCTTTTTTGATACTGACATGCATAACATACGAGCCGATCAACGTGGTGTTGTGGAAGACATAATCAAGCGAGTTAAGCAGTTTAAGCGTGCGCGCATCATCATTGAGGCCCATACCGATTCTCGACACAATATGGAATACAACATAGCGCTTGCTGAGCGACGTGCTCGAACAGTAGAGCGTGAATTGCGCAAGGTGCTTGGTGATGAGCTGATGAACAACGTCAGTGTGGAAGTCGATAAAGGTTCTTATGAGGAGGTTATACATAACGATCCACGGGCAATAGATTTTAAGGGAGACAAAAAATGAAACGTCATCCATTGAAATCAAAGGCAATTGTGAACGTGAAATCGCCGAGAATAATCATGCGCAACACTCTGATGTGTGCAGTACCATCTCATACAGCTTGCTGTATGAAAGCTTTGCTAGGGGCCGCGCTAATGTTGCCTGTTTTCTTGCCAACCGGGCTGCAATCAGCACATGCGGCAGATGCCGGTGAACCAGTAGAGCGTGCTCTGTGTGCAGGCGATGGTTGTACTGAAGGCCAGAGTAAAGCGAAGAGTGCATCGCTGCAGCCAGCTTATACTTTAAAAATTATAACCTATGGCGAAGGTTCACCTGATAGTGAAAATTTGTCAGAAGAGGGTTTACAACAAAACCGTCGTGTTGATGTGACTATTTTAGGTGAACCAGAGGTGGCTGAAAATGCCAGCAAAACCGATTTGCCCGATGGCGGCATTATCTGGCTAACAAAAGATCCTTTGGAGCTCAATCGTCAGCTGGAAATATCAGCAGCGCCCGAGGTAAACACCATTGATGGCAAGCTTGAGAGTGAAGTTCGTTTCAGATTGTTTTCCAACTACGCAGCGTATCTTGATCGCTGGGAAGTGGTTTTTTATGACTCGCTAGATGATGATTTGTCTAATCCCTTAGCGCTAATTGATGGTGAAAAACTGGGTACTGAATCCGAACTTGAATGGAATGGTGTGCTTGAAAACGGTGAGCGCATTCAAAAGGGTGATCAGCTTAATTACGTGTTGCGTGTTTTTGATGCGGCCGGTCGTATTGACCAAACTTTTCCTCAGTCTTTGGTTGTTGCTGGGCCATCACGCAATATTGACAATGAAGCCTTTCCTACTTTAATACAGCAAGCGTTGGAGGCACGAAAAGAGCGCAGTACGCTTGCCCGCAGTGAAATCGATATTCGAGGTTCGCGAGTTCGCTTGTACGGGCGTGATTTACTCGATGCACAGAGTTTAACTATAAATGGTGAGAATGTAGTCCTGGATGAGGGCAATGATTTTGCGGCTGAATATTTGTTACCGGTAGGCGAGCATAATTTCAATGTTGAAATTAAAAACGCCGACGGTTCTGTATCCAGTAAGCAGTTGTCCGTTGAGTTGGATGATCATTACATGTTTCTGGTTGCATTGGCCGATTTAACAGTGGGGCAGAACACAGTTTCAGGTGCCATGGAAAAGCTTGAAGTAGAAAACGACTCTCACTACGATGGCGATCTTTTTGTGGATGGTCGCCTGGCTTTCTATCTAAAAGGCAAGATCAAGGGTAAGTACCTGGTGACAGCACAAATGGACACAGATACGCAGGAGCTGAATAAACTGTTTGATGATTTTAATCGTGCTGACCCTGCCAGTGTGTTCCGCCGCCTGGACCCAGAGCAGTACTACCCAGTGTACGGTGATGACTCGACACTAATTGATGACACCGATAGTCAAGGCAAATTGTACGTACGTGTCGACTGGGATCAATCCCGAGTGTTATGGGGCAATTTTAATAGTGGGGTGACCGGCACCGAACTGGCCCGATTTAATCGCAGCTTATACGGAGCTCAGGTACGTGCGCGCAGTAAGTCCTTTACACCACAAGGACAACATCGCACCGATGTGAATGTATTCGCATCGCAAGCACAAAGTGCGCATCGACATAATGAATTTTTAGGCACAGGCGGTAGTTTGTATTACCTCAGTGATCGAGACATTGTTCGCGGTTCAGAAAAGCTTGCAGTGGAGGTTCGCCAGCGTGAATCTGATCGAGTTCTGGAACGTGTCGAGCTGGTAGAAGGGCGTGACTATCAAATCGATGACTTGCAGGGTCGCATCATTTTAAACCGCCCGTTACAGTCAATAGGCGCATTGGCGGCCCCATCTATTATTAAAGACACGCCGCTTGATGGTAGTCAAATCTGGTTAATCGCCGACTATGAATATGTGCCGGGTACGTTTGAAGAAGACGACATCACAGTCGGTGGCCGAGGCAAGCAGTGGCTCGGTGATCACTTGGCCGTTGGTGGTACTTGGGTGCTAGACAGACGCGAAGGATTTGATCACCAGATCAAAGGCGTTGATGCCACCTTGCAGGCAGGTGCAGGAACGTGGTTGAAGGCTGAGTTTGCGCAAAGCAATAACGCTCAGGCTGCTGGTAGTTTTGTTTCCGGCGACGGTGGTTTAAATTTCACCCCATTTGCCAGTAACACACGACCAAATCCTACCGAAGGTAATGCATTTGGAGTTGAGGCACGAATCGATATTGCTGAGCTGCGCGACTGGGATAGTGAAGCGTCTATGGGTGCCTGGTATAAAAATCGGGACGAGGAATTTTCCAGTAGCAGTTTTGATACTGGTAATGAAGTCATAGACGCTGGCGCTGAAGCCAGTGCAGCAGTCGGTAGCCGAGTGACTTTATCTGCTCGAGCCACACATCTAGAGCGCACTGATGTTGATTTGCGACAAACCGGCAGTGTGCAGGCGGAAGTTAAGTTGTTTGATCAGTTGTCTTTCGCTGGTGAGCTTCGGCAGATACACGAAGAAGATTCACTTAGCGGTGAAGACGGCGATGGGTCTATCGGTGCGCTTAGAATTGGGCTGGATATATCTGATTCAGTGAACGTGTATGGTGCGACACAAACAACCCTGGATGCTTCTGGCAGTTATGAGCAAAACGATCTAAACACGCTGGGTATCAAAACTGGTGTAGGTCAAAAGCTGTCGTTAAATGCTGAGGCCAGCCGCGGAGATCGTGGCGACGCAGCGTTGATTGGTGCAGACTTCAAAGTCACCGATGGCTATAGCTTGTACACCAATCATACGTTTAACACTGATCGCACTGATGCGGTGCGCAATATAACCACGATTGGACAGCGTCGACGTATTGGTACCAAACTACGGGTGTTTACCGAACACCAATTTACCGACGAAGACCAGCAGGCAGGTTTGGGCCATACCTTTGGGCTGGACTACAATCCAGGCAAAGCCACTACGATTAACTTATCTTATCAAGTGGCCAACCTGGAAGACGACACCGGTGGTACTACCGATCGTGATGCGGCTTCTGTTGGATTGAGTTACAAAAAGAACAACACACACGCATCAACTCGATTTGAATATCGTCGCGATAAAAGTGCCAATGTTGAGACACGTCAGTGGCTAACGGCTAACTCGTTTAATTTCCGGGCCAGCCAATCAGTGCGTTGGCAGGGCAAGCTGAACTATTCGCAAACCCAAGACCGGCAGAGCGGTGCTGCTGATGCACGATTTGCAGAAGCAGGCTTAGGCTTTGCCTTACGTCCGTGGAGCAATGATCGACTAAACATGCTTGGCCGGGTGACATACAAGTACGACCTGCCACCGCTGGGGCAGAGTGCGTCGATGGATGAAAGGGCGTTAGTTGCCAGCCTGGAAGGGGCATTCCAGATTAATCGCTTGTGGGAGATAGGCGGGAAAGCGGCATTCAAAGAATCAGAAATACGCGATGCACGTGACAGTGGCGAATGGGTTGGCAACGATGCCATTTTGGCCGCTACCCGTTTACGTTACCACTTGTTGTTTAAATGGGATGCACTGGCTGAGTATCATTGGTTAAGTTCTGCGGCGTCTAACGATGTTGAGCACGGCGCACTGGTATCCATAGGGCGCCACGTTGGCGATCATCTTAAATTTTCGGTTGGGTATAACTTCACGCGCTTTGACGATAATTTGTTGAATGACAACATTGATGTAGGCGGTTGGTTTATCAATCTTGTGGGTAAGTATTAATGTGAAAAACGTTCTATCAACAACTTTTAAAGGGTTGTTTTCTTCTATCCTTTGTTTAGCAGTTTGTGTGGCCTGTAGTGGCAGCAATAACAATGAGGCAGGTGAGTCAAATCTTGATTCAGTTGGAGAGACCGGCAACAACTCGGTAGCCCACGCCGCATCCGATGTAATAGATACTTTATTGCCATCCGCGCCTGCCGGCTTGCCCGCCGCGGCTAGTGCAGCTATTGAGTACGCAGCTCATTTGTACGTAGCGCAATCTCAAGGAGCCACCGAGTTACAAGTCACAGCAACTGCAAGATTTCATCATCTTACAACACCATTGGATGATGCGCCTGTACTTCAAGACGCAAACAACCTTGACACATGCGAGATCGGGAGCGAACGTTCTCAATTGAACGCTGAAGCTTTAGACCTGCCAATTGATCACATTATTAGCTCAGCGCAGTCTGGGCCTATTCAGTCGACTACCGTAAATGCCGGGGATACTATCGAGCTGGACGCTGATACTGGTAGTTATGTAACGCTGGTTGTAGACGGATCATCTACCGATGAAATTGAATATAAAATACAGGAAGGCAGTGAATTAAATGTTGCCTTACCCGAACAACTGAATGTCACTGCGGCAGGGGACGAATTTCCTGCACTACAGTGGCAGTGGAGTACACCAGATATGCTGGATGTTAGTTTGCGTTCAGCCATTCGATCGATTGATGCAAATCCTGCGTTAACGTGGCAAGCACCTCAGGCTGCGGCCGATGGGTCGTTAGCGACATCGCAAAGTAAGCTACTGATTCATGCAGGCTCAATTGATGAGCTTACCGGTGAGTTTCGATCTTTTCAGTGTGAGTTAAGTGATGATGGTGAATTCACCGTGCCTGACGATGTACAGGCACTGTACGCCAATGGCTTTAATGCCAATTTTGTTGATGTGGTAAGAACCACTCGTACGCTTAGCACCGATGGCGCGACGACAATAGTTAACGTGTTTGTACAGCAGTTTTAAGTTTCGTTGACCTAAACGGCCCTCGTATGCCGGGGCTGCGCTAGAATGCATGTCGTTATCAACGTGTATTTTCCAATCCAATGAGTTACATTCTGACCGAACGTCGAGGCCTGGTCGGCTACATTACGCTTAACCGGCCTGAGGTGCTCAACTCGCTATCCCACAGCATGATTGGTGATATTCAATCTGCGCTCGATGCGCATATTGCCGACAACGACGTCGATGTCATTGTTATTAACTCGACCAGTCAGCGAGCATTTTGTGCCGGCGGTGATATGAAAGCCACCCGCTTGCAGGCTATAGATCAACAATGGGATGAGTTGCAGGCGTTCTTCAAGGAAGAATATGCCCTTAACCTGGCAATTTCTTTGTGTCCTAAGCCTTATGTCTCTTTCATAGATGGTATTGCCATGGGCGGCGGCCTGGGTTTGAGTGTTCATGGTGCTGTGTCGATAGTATCTGAAACTGCAAGGCTTGCAATGCCCGAAACCGCCATTGGCTTTTTTCCAGATGTTGGTGGTACCTACTTTTTATCAAGAGCGCCCAACGATGCAGGCCTGTGGCTGGCCTTGACCGGGCAGAGTGTGCTCGGTGCACAAGCGGTCAGTGTCGGATTGGCTACGCATTGCGTGGAAAAAGAAAAATGGCCTGACATAATAGATGCGTTGGAGAAACATGGCCGTGCGGCACTTACCGAACCCTTAAGCGGTATGACCAACAATGACGTTAGTGGTGATTTCATTGAAACTCTCGAACTACGCCGCAAGTGGTTCAGTGAACCCGATCTGGCGTCACTAATACAAAGATTGAAAACAGCAAGTGGCGACTTTGAGGATGCTGCAAAATTACTTAACAGGGTTAAATCCAATTCACCGTTCGGTATGGACTTAACCAGACAATGTTTAAGCGACGCCAAAGAGCAGGAGAATCTCGAAGCTTGTTTAAAACTTGAATTAATCGCAGCAGATACTGCCGTTAGGCATCCTGACTTTGTTGAAGGCATCAGGGCCGTTCTGGTCGATAAGAATAAAGCGCTATGGCAAAGTGAAGTACCTGATGTTTAAAGGCGGTCGGCTAGCCCGGGGCTTTCTTTGATTGCCGCAGTATCGGGTTTTGCATTATGCTTTAACCTTTCTTTGTGCATTGGGGCTGTACAAAACACTCTTGAAATCCAGCGCTATTTTATTGATGTCATCGAATAACTCGTAAGGGTTTTTAATGGCTAACAGCACTGTTGCAAGCAATAGTAAGTATCAGCCGTAACCATCATTAAACATAAGAAATGATAGAAAATTTTCCGGTACGAACACGGTATTGATATTGAGTTAACACGTAAACACTAAAAATTTGACACGAAAAAAATCTAAACATTCAGGAAATCGTTTCTGATAAAAGCGTTGATTTCGTCTTGCTTTTTGTGTTGGCGACGCTATACTGTAATTAATTACAGTATAGTGGTCTGTCTTGTCATGCTCTTGAAAAGTAGCGCAAAACCCCGTGCGATTCCTGGTCCTGCAGGTGGTTTTATAAAAGGACGCGGCGCCATAACGAACGCCAGCGGTCGCTACGAAACGCATACCATTCACGCAGTCGATGATGAATGGGAATTCATCAGCCCTGCCATTCGCACGCAGTGGCAAGACGATAAAAGCAAAACTATTATCACCCGCAATCGCTCTTCCGATATTCACTTTGATCGCTCGGTAAACCCGTATCGTGGGTGCGAACACGGCTGTGTTTATTGCTTTGCCAGACCAACGCACACCTGGCTTGGGCATTCGGCGGGGCTCGATTTTGAAACCCGGCTTTACGCCAAGCGCAATGCAGCCCAATTGCTGACTGCTGAATTAGCTAAACCTGCTTATCGGTGCGAGCCCATTGCAATTGGTGTCAATACTGATGCCTATCAACCCTTAGAAAAAAAGTTAAAAATCACCCGTCAAATTTTGCAAGTGTTGCACGACGCTAACCACCCGGCTTATTTAATTACCAAGTCCTCGCTGGTTGAGCGAGATCTGGATTTACTTCAGGCAATGGCTGAAAAACAATTGGTGTCCGTGTGCGTATCCATAACCACACTTGATCGTACGCTTGCACGTAAACTGGAGCCACGAGCTACATCGCCACATCGTCGACTACAAACTCTGGAAAAACTAAGCAACGCAGGTATTCCAACCCGAGTGTCATTATCACCGGTTATACCGGCACTAAATGAAGAAGAGCTTGACGATATTGTGGCGGCGGCTGCCAGTGCAGGTGTGGCAGCGGCCTATGCAATCATATTAAGACTGCCTCACGAGCTGCAAACGCTGTTTCCAGAATGGCTGCGCGAGCATTATCCAATGCGAGCAGAACGCATCATTAAAGCGATACGATCATTGCGCGAAGACAAACTCAACAACAGTGATTTTAGCTCTCGAATGATTGGCTCAGGGCCGCGCGCCGAAATAATTGCACAACGTTTTGCTTTGGCCTGCAAACGTTCTGGCATCAGTGTCGGGCGTGATTTTCAGCTTGATACTTCCCGGTTTGTGCCACCGCGTCTGGATGGGCAATTGCCGCTGTTTACCTTGTAGCCTGCTCCTGCTAGTCTGCACGCCGGTTTGAGGAAAACACGATGGGGACCTTTTTGCCCAATAAGCAGCCTAATAAGCAGACTAACAAGCAGCCTAATATTTTACTGATTATGGTCGATCAGCTAAACGGCACCTTGTTTCCGGATGGGCCTGCCGATTGGTTACACACACCGCACCTTAAAGCACTGGCAAACAAATCAACTCGATTCCAACATGCCTATACAGCATCCCCATTGTGTGCGCCGGGCAGGGCAAGCTTTATGTCAGGCCAGTTGCCTTCAAGGACCCGCGTCTATGACAACGCCGCAGAGTTTGCCTCTGACATACCAACCTATGCCCACCACCTGAGGCGGGCTGGTTATTACACTTGTCTTTCCGGGAAAATGCACTTTGTTGGTCCCGACCAATTACACGGTTTTGAGGAACGTCTTACCACCGATATTTACCCAGCTGATTTTGGTTGGACACCGGACTATCGCAAACCTGGTGAAAGAATAAATTGGTGGTACCACAATATGGGGTCGGTTAAGGGTGCTGGGATTGCGGAAATAAGCAATCAAATGGAATACGACGATGAGGTGGCAAGCTTTGCCCAGCAAAAGCTCTATCAGTTGTCCCGCGGTTTCGATCAGCGTCCGTGGTCGTTAACGGTCAGCTTTACTCACCCGCACGACCCGTATGTCACCCGTAAAAAATATTGGGATTTGTATAACGATTGCAAATACCTTGAACCAGTTGAAGCGGCGTACGCCTATGATGACTACGACGCACATTCACAGCGTATTATGCTGGCCAATGATTATGCGGCGTTCGATATTACCGTTGATGACGTACGCCGATCGCGACAAGCATATTTTGCCAATATTTCTTATCTGGATGACAAAATTGGCCAGCTTTTGCAAGTGCTTGAAGAAACGCGCCAAGCGGATAACACGGCTATTGTGTTTGTGTCTGATCACGGCGACATGATTGGCGAAAAGGGGCTGTGGTTTAAAATGAATTTTCTTGAAGGTTCCTCGCGCGTACCCTTAATGATATGTGCACCCGACATGAAGCCTGGGTTAGTCACCACACCCGTATCCAATATTGATGTCACGCCTACTGTGGCTGAAATTGCGGGCGTGTTATTAGACGAAGTCAAGCCATGGACTGATGGCATGAGTCTGGTTGGAATGGGGCAAGGTCTATCAAGAGAAGCGCCCGTACTTATGGAGTATGCTGCCGAAGGCTCATACGCTCCTGTGGTATCGATAAGGCAAGGTGATTGGAAATACAATCGCTGCAAGCTTGATCCAGACCAACTGTTTAACGTAAAAAACGATCCACAAGAGAAAACTAATTTAGCGCAAGTTGCAGAGCATCAATCGGTGTTAAAAGCATTCCAGGCTATGGCTGATAAGCGTTGGGACTTGGACCAATTTGATAACCAAGTGCGCGAATCGCAAGCGCGGCGTTGGGTGGTGTATGAAGCCTTACGCAATGGCGATTACTACCCCTGGGATTTTCAGCCATTGCAAAAAGCATCGGAGCGCTACATGCGCAACCACATAAATTTGAACGACCTGGAAGAAAATCAGCGCTTTCCTCGAGGTGAGTGAGTGGCTTTTGCACTCTGGTACTTTTGGGTTCTACTTTTCTTCTTTTTAAAAATGCTTTATCGGTATGGTTTATGGAGCAATTGAATACGAAAAAAGCTAATAAACTGCTCGAAATAGGGCGCTAAAAAAACAACCCCTTAGCAATTTTTTATAGCTACATAGTTCTTCACTTTAACCGCGAAACAGTGTTCCGGGAACTTGATTAGGGAAGTAGTCTTCACAACTTCCTTCACGGTTAACGTCACCGGTAGCGCAATGCAGTCCACCACCAAATGGATACGCATCTCTAAAGGGCACAGGAATAACATTCATGCCCAGCTTGTCCATTTGATCCTGCTGTGATGTTTCACTGGCTTCGACAATCACGGTTTTATGATCAAGCACCAGGCAGTTCATTGATAGCCAAATGCTCGAGTAACACAAGGGTGGAGGGGTGTTATGCGATGGCGGCGCTGCATCGACAATTTCCCAGTCGTTAGACTCAAAAATATTGCGTTGTGCTTCTGGCAAACGACGATTCGGATTGTTAATAATAAGCCCGGGGCGCAAAGGAACAAAGCTGGCGTCAATATGAATTGGGTATGGGTCGCCCGGGAAATTAACAGCGTGCACTCGATGATCGGGGAAATGTCGTTGTAACCACTCCATACCACGACGGTTGGTGGTTAAACCGTGTTGGCAAAACAAGTCTTTACCCAAACGCATAACATCGGCAGCGTCGAACAGGGGTTCGTGTTCTGTGGTGACAAAGTCCAGGTCAGCAGTGCGTTGCAGTCGCTCATCAATAGTTATCTCGTCAAAATAACCTTGCTTATAAGATGACTCACCCAGTCGTGGGCGAGGTGCCTGCTCCCAACGGAAATTGGGGTCTTCATCAAAATAGCGTTGCATCAAGTCGTGATAGGCCAGGTACTCAAAGTATCGGCAACGAAATGACATGGGTGCAGACAGGATTTCGTTACCCACGGTAAGCAGTACATCGCGTGGCGGCATGCAACCGAACTGACTGGCTGTAGAAAAATCCGGTGTATTGACAGCCTGGTTCCATTGAATCGGTGTCGGGCGATCAACTTTGACACCGCGCTCGGTTAGTACCCTTGCCAGGTTATCGAGCTGTGCGTTGGCTTTTTCAACCGTTTCCAGTGGACGTGGACCCCACATACCGCGCATGTCGCTGTCTTCGGGTACCTTGGCTTCGGTGGCCGGTTCGTTTGGCGGTATGCACGTGTGATCGGCGCGACCGACAATCACGTGCTTTAGTGGATCGAACTCGTTCCATGAATTGACAACGGTGGCAGACATCAGTTTCTCGGTAGTGTTGGATCAGTGCGCCAATATAATCGAAGTTCACCTGGTGTTAAAGAGCGGTGCGAAAGCACGATTGCGTCCCCGCGAGCTAACGGGTCAAATTTGGATGAAATTGGCCGTTTTATGACTAATATCTCGACCGTCCGACTTGGATGCCATGTTTTTTTACACAATAGGCGTTGAGAGTGTCTGTTTACACCTTATTAACAGTAAGCTTTCAGGCAGTTGGGTTAAACTGTATGCAGTCGCTAATTTCAAGCGTACTTTACACAAGGGGATATATACGATGAGTCTCGTCGGAACGCTGGGCAAAGTTGCCCTCGGAATGGTAGTAGCAAGAGGTGTTGGCAAAGTCATGAGTGGCGGTGCCGGTGGAGCTGGTGGTGGCCTTGGCGGTTTGCTTGGTAGCGGCGGTGCTGGTGGCGGCCTGGGCGGTTTGCTCGGCGGTGCGGGTGGGGCAGCCGGCGGGCTGGGTAGCTTGTTAGGTGGCCAACAAGGTCAACAGCCGCAGCAAGGTGGCGGTGGTTTGCTTGGTGGTCAGGGTGGCGGCGCAGCTGGCGGTCTTGGTGGCTTGCTTGGTGGTGGTGGCGCAGGCGGTCTCGGTGGTTTACTTGAAGGTCTTGGCGGCGCTCAAGGTGGCGCGGCTGCAGGTGGCTTGGGTGGATTGCTAAACGGTGCAATGACGGGTCAGCAGCAAGCTGAAGCACCAACGCAACAGCAAGAAGAAACAGCTAAAATTCTGATTCAGGCTATGGTTAATGCGGCAAAATCAGATGGGCAGATTGACGAATCAGAGCAACAAAAAATTGTTTCTAACCTTGGTGAAGAAGTCTCAGAATCAGAGCGTCAGTTTGTATTGAGCGAAATGCAGGCGCCTCTTGATGCTGATGCGTTTATCGCCAGCGTACCCAAAGGTGCAGAGCAACAGGTTTACCTGATGTCCTTAATGGCTATTGATCTGGATTCTCAGGCTGAAGCACAATACCTTGACAAGCTGCGCGAAGGCTTTGGCATGACGCAAGAAGCATCTAATGCTATTCACTCGCAATTGGGTGTGCCGCCTCTGTACGGCTAAATCGCAACGCATAGATTAATGGTTGTAACAAAAAACCCGGCTTGCCACAGTGAGTCGGGTTTTTTTTTGTTCGCAATAAAAACACGCCTTTAAACGTTTCATTAGTTGAACTATAAGATTGTCTAAGGGCCAATAGACCAGCGATGCGATCGCGGGTCAGGTTCGTTAATGTTTAACTTCAGGTGCCTATTCGAATGAAAAATCCGGTTCTATGGCTTAAGCAGGTCAGCAAAGCGTGTTTACTATTGTCGCTTCTGGGGTTTGTTTCTCAAACTCAAGCTGCTGAATCTGACGACCATCTGGTTATGCACGATACCCAGATAGTAGCGCCAGGTAGCTCAGATGAGCTTAAAGAGACGCTTGTCAAAGCGTACAAAGCCCGAGGTGAAAACTACAAGCCGCGCACCGAACATATGATGGAGAATGGTGAGGCTGCTTTTATTAATCGCCTCATTTTGGAGGACTCGCCGTATCTAATCCAGCACGCGCATAACCCGGTTAACTGGTACCCATGGGGCGAAGAAGCCTTTGCATTAGCCAAAGAACAAAACAAGCCCATATTTTTATCCATTGGATACGCCACCTGTCATTGGTGTCACGTGATGGAAAAAGAGAGTTTTGAGAATGTCGATATCGCCAGGCAACTTAACGAGGGTTATATTGCTGTAAAAGTTGACCGCGAACAGCGCCCCGATGTTGATGCGAGTTACATGTCGGCAGTACAAATAATGACTGGCAGTGGTGGTTGGCCGATGTCCTCTTTCCTGGAAGTGGACACAAAGCCGTTTTACGGAGGTACTTATTTTCCCCCGAATGTTTTTGTCGACTTACTTAATCAAGTGAGTTCAATCTGGGAGCAGGACAGGGCCTCGATTACAGCACAAGCAGAAGAGTTAGCAAAGAGCGTCGTTGCCAACTCCCAGCTTTCTGGTAAGGCAAGCGAGATTGGGCGGGTGGTCATCGACAGAGCCGTAGCCGATATCGTCCGAAGCTTTGATTCGCTGCAGGGTGGATTCGGTGCTGCGCCTAAATTTCCGCAAGAATCAAAGTTGTTTTTATTACTCGACCACGCTCGACGAACCAACGATGAAACTGCTTTGGAAGCTGCCACAGTGTCTTTAACGCGCATGGCCGCTGGTGGGATACACGATCAGATAGCTGGTGGGTTTCACCGTTATTCTGTTGATAATGACTGGCTGGTGCCGCACTTTGAAAAAATGTTGTACAACCAGGCCTTGCTGAGCCGCAATTACATTTCGGCTTTTCTTATAGACGGCAATATCGAATATAAACGTGTCGCAACACGCTTGCTTGACTACGTATTGCGTGAAATGACGTCCCCTGATGGTGGATTCTATTCGGCCACTGATGCTGATTCGGCTGGAGCGGAAGGCACATTCTTTGTGTGGACGCCAGAAGAACTGGAAGCTGTACTGGGTGAGGAAGATGCAAAACTTGCGGTAGAACTCTGGAACGTAAGCCAAAACGGAAATTTTGAGCATAGTAATATCCTCCACTACAGTGACTCGTTTAGCGAGCTTGCCAGCGTACGTGATTTCAGTGCCACAGAACTGATGACCAAAATGGATGCACTCGGTGATCGTTTGCTGCTGGCACGCCAGTCGCGTGAAAAACCGTTACGCGATGAAAAAATAATTTCGGCCTGGAATGGAATGATGATCAGTGCGTTTGCTGAAGCTGGTGATGCACTCAATAATCAGGAGTACATTGATGCGGCTGTTCGTGCGGCGCAATTTATCTGGGACAACAACCGCGCCGATGATGGCAACTTACTTAGGGCGTTTTATGACGGAAGTGCATCGGTAGAATCATCACAAGAAGACTACGCTTATTTGGCCGAAAGCTACGTGAAGTTATACGATGTGACCGGCAAAGACGGTTGGCTTACTCGCGCCGAAGCCCTGGTCAATACCATGCATCAAAAATTCTGGGATGAAACTGCAGGTGGGTATTTTATTGGTACTGAAACGGTTGGCGCTGTGCGTCCGAAAGATTTATACGACAGTTCAATCCCGACAGGTAATGCGGTTGCGTTACGCGCTATTACCAGGCTTTGGCACAGAACCGGAAACGATGAATTGAAGCTGCGTGCTGATGCACTATTAGTAGCTTTTTCGGGCTATCTTGAAATCTACCCGTCGGCTTTTTCATACATGCTTACGGCTGCTAACGATTTGCTTGGTGGTGAAGCAGGGCGCCGACATTACATAGCCCGCGGAAATGTTAAGGTCACCGCGGCTATTCGCGATGGCAATATCGAAGTTGAGCTGGATATGGCTCCTGGTTGGCACGTTAACGCTAATCAACCTAATCAGGATTACCTGATTGCCACGAGCTTACTTGATAGTGAAGGTAATAAAATTATCGATACTCAGTACCCGCCCGTTGTGACTAAAGCACTTGGATTCAGTGACAGCGACCTGGCCTTGTACGAGAACAAGGTATCTATCCTTGCGCCTTTACCCATGGCGGATGCCAATTCGAAACTGTTGTCGATAACGCTGCAGTTGCAAGCGTGTGATGAGACTGTGTGTCTTGCACCTGAAGATATACCTTTGAGTGTATCAACAGCTAACGCGCTTTAAACCAAACCTTGCTTTAGAATCCACCTTGCTGTAAACCGATGTATGTCAAGCCCGTGACGCGATGCGCTGGAATACCGGCGCATCGTCCTGTCCTGGCAATCGAAAAGCCTTTGATAAGCTGATTTTTAGTTGTTTGTTGAGGGTATGAGCGCCTTTTCCGTGTCACAGTAATTGCACCTGTTTTCCCAGAGACTTGGCCATTTTTGGCCACATCAATGCCTGTTCGACATGGGCATAAATCCGAGTCGTCAGATTTTCCAGGGAGACTTTAGGCGTGCGAGCGATATTCATAGCGCTGTTGTTAGGCGGTACTTTGCTAGCCTGCGATAAGCGTAATTCAGCGGAACTTAAAACCACGCCTACTGTAGGTGGTGAATTTGCGTTTGATGACCAATTCGGAACCCCACCTTCGCCAAACACCTTGCTGCGGATTGACTCACGCATTACCAGTACTTCGCACGACGGCAGTGAAGCGGACCTTGTGCTGACTTACACCCTTGACCCCTACGTACGCGACGCGATTTTACCCGACTCGTACATTCAATTTGATTATGTAGCGCCGGACCAGCCAGACCAGCTTTTAGCTCGCGCACCGATTACCGAAGAACTCACTGGCACGGTTGAGCTCACCGTTCCAACAACAGATGAGGAGGCAAGATTAATTGCATCGATCAATGGATTAGAACCCGGGGTCGTCGATGATCAGGGGATTCTTGTTGCGCAGGTGCCCGGAATTTTGCAACGTGAAACCACCGATTTGAATCGGGTGCGAGAAATCAAGGCCGAATTGGTGGAAGACAGCTATGAATCCAGTGTGGTGGGTGGTAGGCGCGTGCATAAATTTGCTGTTAAAGTCACTGACCCCACGGCTGGCCCAATCGATGATCTGATCGGCGAATCCGGCTTGGACGAGGATTTTGAGTATTCCGTGTCAGGGCTTGAGTACGATGCTTCTGCTCACTTTGTCGCATTGGAAAATGACACCGAAGACAAAGAGTCGCCTGTCAGTGTGACATTTACCGAGTATCCTTTATCGGTGTACCTTGTTATTGATGTATCGAAAAGCATTGTTGATTCTCGGCAAGCACATAATCTGACAGATGCGGTATCCAGCACGGTTGTGGCTCTAACACGCAACGCTCAGTTTAATTATCGAACGTTTACCGGCAATGTGAGTCGGATAGAGGGGTTGCGTCAGTTGGAGTTTGATACGGCTGATGCCTCGGCCACAGCTATTTACCACGCTCTGGATACGGCTTTGTCTGATATCGAGGATTTCGGCTCAATAAATCAGGACAAGGTTGTCATGGTGTTTACGGATGGTAAGGATCGCGCCAGTCGAAATCACTACAATGCTTTTATAGATAATGAACAGGTTCACGAATACATCGTGCAACGCGTAGAGCAAATCAGAAGCACGCAGGCGGATGTGCTGGGCAGACAATTAGATGTCTACACCATAGGCTTTTACGATGAATCAACCGGTATTGATATGTCAACAGAGATTACCAAGCTTGATGCTATTTCTAAAGCTGGTGGCACGACAAAAAGCTATAACAATTTAAATGCAACAGACATCAACGATGCCTTTGCGGCAGTGGTACAGAACGTTCGTGGTGTGTATTACTTACAGTATAGCTCGCAGCAAACACCTGATAACAACAAGATTGAATTGGTGGTTAAAGTCAATGGTCACGAATCTCGCATCCTGTTGCCAACCCAATACCAGGCACCTTAATCGCAAGATGTGCATTGTTGTCCACGCGCATTTATCAACATGAACACTAATTCACCAGGCAAAGTTTCATTCGATGACTTGGTCGCATGCCCCAGCTGCGACTGGTTGCATTACCGATTGACTATAGAAAGAGGCTCGAGAGCATCGTGTGCTCGCTGTGCCCATGAGTTATACACACGTAAACCTTTTTCCATTGATCGAACGCTGGCTGCATCCATAGCAGGCATTGTTTTGTTGCTGTTGAGTTTATTCTTACCGTTTTTATCATTGTCTCGCGGTAGTATTTCTTCAAGTATTTCTGTGTTAGATGCTGTGGGTGCTTTGTGGGACAGCGATATGCGTTGGCTGGGTCTGTTGTCTTTAGGCATGATCGCGGTATTGCCTACACTGCGTCTAAGCTTGTTGATATGGGTAATGTGGCGATTGCGTTACCGCTTGGGCGTTACATCGTTTATGCGCGTGGCCATGCGTTGGGCTGAAAGACTTGAGCCGTGGGCAATGGCTGAAATTTTTATGGTGGGTGTTGTAGTGTCGTTAGTGAAGATCAGTGCGCTTGCCACGCTCTCGGTTGGACCCGCATTTTTTGCGTTGTTAGGCGTCATATTGGCAACCAGCCTCATTAGCATTTTTTACTGTAAGGATTCTGTGTGGACTCTGCTGACAACACACTCGGCGTAACTGCGTTGCAAGCCGGGCTTGCACGTTGCGACTATTGCGGTGCCTTGCATCGATTGCGCGAAGTTGATTCGTGTCGCTTATGCGGTGCCAAAGTGTATAGCCGTAAGCGCAATAGCTTGCAACGCACCTGGGCCTTTTTACTGGTGGGTTTGATGGCTTATATTCCGGCAAATCTGTACCCGATAATGCTTACCAGCTCCATCAGTGGAAATACCAGCGACACCATTTTTTCAGGCATTGTGACACTGGCCGAGTCAGGCAGTTTGTTTGTAGCTATTGTGGTATTTGTAGCCAGTGTGGCTATACCCGTCAGCAAGTTCGTGATAATTGCCGGTTTGGCACTGAGCCTGCATTTTCGTTGGGATATGTCAGAACATTCACGTCATGTATTGCACACCATAACCGAATTTATTGGGCGTTGGTCTATGATCGACGTGTTTGTGGTTGCCGTGTTGGCAGCCCTTATTCAATTGGGTGCCATCTTAACTATCGAGCCTGGTGCTGGTATCAATGCTTTTGCACTTTCAGTGGTATTTACTATGTTCTCTGCAACCTCGCTAGACCCGCGGCTTATCTGGGATACAAAATAAGATGGCTAATCAAGCTGGCAATCAAGTCGGAAAAAAAGGCCCTGCCAACCCGGTTGTAGAAACATTGCGCGGGATACCAAGTCGTGTATCTCTGGTGTGGCTGTTGCCACTGGCCGCCATCATTTTTGCCTTGTTTGTTTTGTGGCGCGCCTACGTTGATCGCGGGCCATTGATTGAAATTACATTCGAAAACGCAGGTGGTGTTCAAGCTGGTGAAACCGAAATTCGTCGACGTGATGTTACGGTTGGCACAGTCGAGGCAGTACGTCTGTCAGAGGATTTAAATTCGGTTATTGTTGAAGCTCGACTCGACCCGCAAGTCTCTGACTACATTGATGCCGATACGCGATTCTGGATTGTCAACGCTCGTATTAACACCACGGAAATTTCAGGCTTAAGCACCTTGCTCTCTGGTGCCTATATTGAAGTTGATTGGGATAATGAACCTGGTGAGCGCCGTTCAGAATTTGTTGGAGAGACGGTAGCGCCATTGACCACTCGTGGGTTACCTGGCATGCGAGTTACCCTCGATGCCGAAGAGGCGGGCTATATCTATGTTGGTTCACCGGTTTTTCTTCGCCAAATGGAAGTTGGTCGGGTTGAACGCCGTAGACTCGCTAATGATGGCTCGCAAGTGTTGTTTGATTTGTTTATTGCAGCGCCTTACCACAAACATGTTTACGCTGAAACGCGCTTCTTTGGTGTGTCGGGTGTAGAGGCATCGTTTGGCGCAACTGGTGCGTCTGTACGTGTCGAATCAATCGCTGCATTGTTTACCGGTGGCATCGCTTTCGAGAACAGCGAGGCTGCGTCCGGCTCCAAACCATTAATGAGAGACGGTGTCAATTTCACGCTTTACAACAATAAAGCCGCAGCGCTTGATTCCTTATTTGAAAGCACAGAAGATACTCGCTACCGATATATCGCTGAATTTGACGGTTCTGTAAAAGGCTTGCGGCCAGGTGCGCCTATTGAGTATCAGGGGATACGCGTGGGCAGTGTAGTAGAGGTTTCCATTGAGCTGCCGCAAAGCGCTTCAGAGGAAAAACGCACCTATGCTGTTCTGCAATTTCAACCCGCTCGCCTTGGCGTGGGTGATGTTTCTCCAGAATCGCTTATGGGTACAATGAAGCGATTTGTAGAAGATGGTCTCAGAGTGCAACTGGCGACAGGTAATTTACTCACAGGCTCACTGTTAATTAAACTGGTTAATATTGATGATGCGCCGGTTGCCAGTATCGATACACAAGCCAATCCGTATCCTGCGTTACCGACAACACCAAATAATATCGAAACTGTTACGGCAGATGTGGAAACTTTGGTGAGTAACCTGGCAAACCTGCCACTGGATTCACTCATATCGGCTGCGACAGATCTGTTAAGAAACACCAGTAATATTGTGGCCAGCACAGAAGTTAAAGGACTACCGGCGCAAATTGCAACCTCATTGGATTCAATAAACTCAGCCACCGGCGACTTGCCGGCTATGATGAAGGCATTGACCTCTGCATCTCAAAATGCGGACGAGGTTCTTGCTGGTTTATCGCCGGATTCAGAAATTTATATTGAACTGGCAGCGGCCGCCCGTGAGTTACGGGTAGCAGCCAAGTCAATTGCAGCTTTTGCCGAATTGCTTGAAGAAAATCCAAACGCTGTTATTACAGGACGTTGATCATGTTACCCAGACTATTAATCTGTTGTATCGCTGTTCTGTTGGCAAGTTGTAGCGGTGGACCGCCGCCAAAGCAGTTTATTCTGGAACCCGTGCTCGACCCGGTTAACGAATCTGACCCGCCCATGATCGACGCTGTTGCCTTGGCTGAGGTGATGATTCCGGCTTACGCTGCAGATCAACGATTGGCTAGCAGAGATGAACAGTTTCAAATTATTTATGATGAGAATATCAAATGGGCAGACTCGCCCGATGAGGCATTGACTCGTGTTCTGGCTAATCGACTGCGCTATTACCTGGAAGCTAACGTTATTGTTGAACCGTGGCCAAGAGGCTACGAGCCTCAAGCGCGTATTGAAGTTCAGTTCGATAAAATTTTACGCGAAGCCACGGGTGGTGCCGAAATGTCCGGACAAATTCGTCTGATATCCGGCGACGGAAAAACCATGATTGATGTGCGCACGTTCCAGTTTGTTCGCTACGCAAACAGTCGCGACCCCAATGCGTTCTTTGCAGCCGCAGCCGCAGGCGTTAATGATATTTCCAGAATGGCAACCGATGCCCTGCACGATCATTTTTCCAAGTAAACACCTATCTAAGTAGTATCCCCTAAGGCAATTTTAGTTATAGCTATAAGAGCAGCGCAGTTGGGTTACGCGCGTCACACTTTCTTGCTTTACTGGTCGTGCAGGTGTTAAATGGTTTTATGAACTTATCACCATTGCTGCAAGCCAGCCCTGTTATTCTTGTCCACACAACAGCTGCGGCGTTAGCCTTGGTCGTTGGCGCTGCGCAATTTATTGGTCGCAAAGGTGTTCGAATCCATCGGGCGCTCGGTTGGGTTTGGGCCATATCCATGATGGTGGTTGCGATCACCTCGTTCTGGATTCACGAAATACAACTGTGGGGTAATTTCAGTCCGATACACTTACTGGCTGTTGTGACGGTTGTTAGTGTGCCACTGGCGGTTCAAGCTGCGCGAAAACACAATGTGGCTAAGCACAAAAGTGACATGACCAAAATTTACATCCTCGCGCTAATCTTCACTGGACTTTTTACCCTGGCACCCGGCCGCATCATGTACCGCGTGTTTTTCGGGACGTAGTTCACCGATACGCTGGCAAGAGTGTTCATGCTTTTCGCTGGCTTTTACGCCAAATAGTTCGCCAATCAGCCTGCCACATAGTTAAAGAGCGTAAATCAATCCAAACTCAGGTGCGCGCATAGCTGTGCTTGATTTACTATCAGGCTGTGATACTTTTTCAGGTTTGTTGTACAAGGTTGTTAGCAAAGGGAATACACATGACACGCGCAAATCCGTTTCTGCGGTTTCAATCAGTAGTTGTTCTACTGGCTGTGCTGCTCATTTTATTATCGTCGTGCAACTCAGCCACCGATGACACTGATAACGCCTCCGCTGCAGACAATGGTGTATCCAGTGCTGAGGTGAATCAGTCTGACAATGCCTCCCAGTCAAGCACTGCGGCCGAGCCTGGCTCTGCTCAGGAAGCATCACAACAGGACCAGACAACGCCAGCAGATTCAACCCAGGCAGACAATTCCCTGGCAGACATAACACCGGCATCTATTCCGGCAGACGATAGTGCATTATCGCAATTGTTGCTCACCGACTACACGGTGGTCGAAAATCAGATTGTGCCAATCAGCAGTTGGATTTGCACGGATGTGTTTAATCAGAATCGTGCTTTGTATTTTTTCTCTGAAGGTGTGCTGGATGACAGCAGGCGTGTATCCATTGAGCGTACACTGTACGACAACAACTCGTCTGATGATATTGCTTTCTTCTGGTCTGTCTCAGCAAGTGATGCCATCATCATGTCTTCGGCGACTGTTTCTGAGTCAGGCGGCGCACTTCTTTCTACCGGGCAACAATACGATGTCAGTAGCATTCGTTTTTTTGAGGTAGAGTCTCGCCTTAGCTTTACAGCACACAGTGTTTTGCGAGGTCAGATAACTTGCGCATTGTTCGATATACAGTGATTTTCGACTAGAAATTTCGCTCTTTTAGAGCCCCCGATTCAATTGTGAGTTGATCTGTTCGCGGCCACGGTCTAATCTGTGCTCAATACCAAGCGCTCAAGCATTGAGGTGAAACATTTTTTTCGACGGTCTAGGCAGCGAGATTCGCAACGCTTCCATGTTTGCGCTGATTCTGTCCATCATTCTTATTGTGTTTTTTTATTGGTGGTTTCGTGGCGACTTGTTACTCACTGGAGCCTACGTGGCCGCAGCGTGTCTGGCTGCATTCAGTGTTCCGGTTATGCACCGCTTAACAGGCTACACCCGCAAAGAAGAAGTTGAATGGTTAGAGGCCCGTGAGTACGCTGATCATCAGGAAATGATTGCCCGTCTTTCGACGTTAAAAAAACAGCTGAAGGAGCTTGGCATAGAAGAAGGTGAGCATCAGGCTGTTACCTTGATCGACATGCTTGACGATTATCATAAAGTTGTTGAAACCCGCTTTATAGGAAAAAAACACAGCCCTATTGCCTACCTTTCTACCGCACGCCGGGTTCAAAAGCACGCTGTACAAAATTTGACCGATGTGGTGGCTGTCGGACATAGCCTGCAGTCTATTGCCAGACACGATAACAACGCCAGGGCCGACAAGCGTATGCAAAACCTGAACGTCGATCAAAGTGACCGTTTAGAGGCATTATTGGCGGAAAATCGGCAATTATTTGAGGCCTTAACTGACACAGCGGTTGAAGTTGCGAACATTAGTTCATATTCTGACTATGAGCGGCTTGATACTATGGCCCGACTTGTCAGCTTATCCGAAATTGCCAGTCGCTCCGGAAAGTAGTGTTCGACCAGCGTTCTCGCTTGCTCCCCGCAATTCCGGCGGTTTATGCTTGCAATTATAATATTGAGTGATTTTATGCTTTTGTCTCACGTGCGATCTCACACCCAAACAAAGCGGTCTGCCTGGCACACGGGTGTGTTGGTGTTGCTTTTCAGTAGTTTTGTTGTGGGCTGTGGTAAGTCGATAGATAGTCGTGAAAGCGCTGAGCTGGCTATCGCTGAAACCGTGGAAAGCAAGGTAAAGCCCACGTTTCGTGAGAATCAATCACGCGCTAACATTCGGCTCAGCAAAACTAATCTGTCTTCTTTGTTACCCGAGCTAGATGATTACCCCATCCGCACGGGTCAGCGCGACAGTCAATCAATCGAATCGGTTGAGATTTTTACATCCTCAGAAAAAGCTGGCACCGGTCGCGATGGTTTTTATATTGAGCTTGCCGAGGCGTTTAATCGTGAGCGTATCCAGCTCTCTAATGGAAAAACCGCGGTCATCAGTATTCGTAAAATTGCTTCAGGCCTCGGAGCGCAGTTTATGTTAGCGGGCCGTTATGTGCCTGATGCTTTTTCTCCCAGTAATTTATTGTGGGGAGAGATGCTTAATGCCGACGGTATTAAACTTGACACGATAGCTGAGAAAACCGCACCCAATACAGCAGGCATAATTGTTAAAAAATCAAAAGCGGACCTTATTACCACAGATGGCCAGCTTGATATTCCTAAGCTGTTGAATAACGTTAGTAGTGGTACGTTTTCAATGGGATACACCAACCCGTACCAGTCCAGTACTGGTTTGAACTTTTTACTCACCGTGCTCACAGCATTTGCCCAGGGTGATGAATCGCAAATGCTAAGCCCGGATGTGGCCAGTGCATTTGAAGCTTTCCAAACGGGTGTACCTTTTGTTGCTCAAACAACAATTCAGATGCGAGATGCGGCGCAGGGTAGTGGTGTGCTGGATGCCTTAGTCATGGAGCATCAGTCGTGGGTCAATGTGACGGGTATGAAGGATTATCAGTTTATACCGTTTGGAGTTCGACACGATAGTCCGCTGTATGCAACTTCAGAAGCCGACGAAATCGAACGTGAAGCGCTGGCGCTGTTCGCACGATTCATTGCACAGCAGCAGTCAGTGGTCACTCGTTTTGGGTTTGGTAAAACCCCTGACTACGAGTCAGCTTACGATATTGAAGATGCCTCAATCATTGCGCAGGCACAAGGAATCTGGAAAGAGAAAAAGTCGGGTGGTCGGCCCATTGCTGCCGTGTTTGTGGCCGATGTGTCCGGTTCCATGGATGGCATAAGAATTCGAAATTTGAAAAAAGCATTAGTCGAATCTTCTGATCTCATTAGTGAAAACAACTCGATTGGTTTAGTGACGTTTAATGAGTCAGTCAACGTTGATCTGTTCGTGAGAAAATTTGACGTGCAACAAAAGTCGTTGTTCATTGGTGCGGTTGATCGTCTTGTCGCCAGCGGAAAAACGGCAACCAATGATGCTGTGTTGGTGGCGGCAAATTTACTTGTTGAACATGCTGCGCAAAACCCTGACGACAAACTGATCATATTTGTGCTGTCCGATGGTGAGAGAAATCGAGGTCGCTCTTTGGACGATGTAAGCGCCATGCTTGAGTGGTCTGGTATTCCTGTGCATTCCATAGCCTACGAGGTCACATCAGACGAACTAAGAGCGCTCTCTGGTTTGGCTGAAGGCGCGTATATAGAATCAAAAGCCGAGTCGGCGTCATATCGAATCGGTAACTTGCTGAACTCTGAGATGTAAGTGACGACATGTAAATAACGAAATGTAAATAACGAAACGTTACTGACGAGATGTAACCGACGAACTTTACTGACAAGAAGTAGATGATGAAAACCAAGTATATGGTAAGTTTGCGCTGGTGAAATGGCTAAAGATATTCTCGGTTTTTATTGTGCTGCAGGCAGTGGCCTGGATTGTGGCGCACGGGGTAAAAAAAGATCGCCCGCAAGAGGTGTTATTAGTTGCCGACACCTCATTTGCATTAAAAACGACACACCCTGATATGCAGCGCTGGATAGAAAACTACGCCAGTGATAACCGGTATCGGCGTATAACTGTTGGTACAGACAGAGCTCTGATAGGTGAGCTGTCTGAAATCAAGTCTATTGATTCCGTGTTTCGTACGTCGTTTGGCAGGAGCAATGCCGACTCCTTAAAGAAGTATCGGTCAGTACCGGCAGATGAGCGTATTTTTCTATCGGACGGCACGTTTAGTCCAGATGGCTGGACGCTGGTTAAATTTCCCTAGATTGTGCCTGTTTTTGTCTTCGGTATGGTCAACAATGCCTCACATAATCAGTCAGAAATTACCGTCAAACCGTCATCTTTGATATGGACAGATTCCGTATAATTGTGTGGCAGTTGACGAAAAACGACAAACTCTCCGATAAATTGAGGAAGATCACACAGTGAGCTACCCGGTAAGCCGGTACGATTGATTAATGAGTTTTCCGTAGTTGAACGGTTACTAAATGTGTCGATTTAGCCCGTATTTACTAATTTATGCGCAATCGGCGATTTTTTTCTGGCATTTTGCTCTATTCCGTCCTATGTAGTTGGTGGGTGAGAGTACGACTTTCTGAGATCGACATGAACAAACAAAATAGTGCGCACTTAAGTGCGGGCGAAATGAGCGCAATTGAAACAAACGCACAATTCGAAAATGCACCGCAGAGTGCACCAAAACATGTGCACCGTTCTTGGCAGCTAACTCGGCACGCCAGTGCTTTATTAATCAGCGCCGGAATGCTCGTTGGTTTGACAGGAACAGTGCTTGCCGCCGGTGAAGTCAGCTCTATCAGAACCAGCGAGCAGCTTGCCACACCCACTCGATACACCGTTGACGGGACCACGTATAGCTGGGGTATGGGCGCGAATCAGGTGATGGATGGATTCACATCGCACTCCGAAGAATATGTCTATGCCACGACCGCAGATCGAGTCGAGATAGTCCGGGTAGACCAAAATGCATCAACCGGTAATCCTTGTGGTGTGTTCGTGGAACGACTGGGCGAGACGACCAACGTTCTTGCAGCAAATTATCCAAGCGATGGCAGTGATACTGGCAATTGCGATATGGCAGCCATGTTGGCTAGCCGCGTGGTGAATCGTGGCGCTCTTAATTTATTTGCCAATGTGGGGCCAAACCCCAAAAATGTTGAACGCGTTGATTTCTTATTTGATCGTGGTTTGCTAGTGCCTGTCACTGCAGCCGCACTGTCACGCAGTGGACATGTCATGGCCGAGAAGCGTGGCAACAACGCATTGCAAATGGCAGCAATCACGGCTGTTGATGTCTTTGGTCAGCCTACTGAATACGGACCGCTGGTTTATGTGGCTGGTAAAGGCTGCGATCCTGCTCAATTATGTTATGGCGTAACTAATCTTCGCCATAACTATTCATTTTTTGAAAATAGTGCTTTCGCCCCGCAGGGTTACCCATCACTTGTTGCAAAATCTACTGAGTCTGTTGGTATGGCTTTCATTTCCCATGAAAGACTGGGATTGAGTGCAGGCCAGGTATATTACGGCTTTTCTTATTTTGCAAACGATGTTGTAGGCGGTGTGCACAACTTGACTGATGTCAGCAGTTTTCCGCAAGACACCAACGATGAAAAAATTGTCTTCGGGGATGGTGCTGATATCTATGGTGGCGTCTCAGGGTACTATTTAGCTGAAAGCTTAAATGTTATTTCGGGTGCGGTATTTAAAGATGAAAATCTTGACGGTGAAGTGAATGATAACGAGGCTGGTATCAGTGATATCCAGCTAACTTTGTACGCGGATTCAAACGGTAATGGTGTGTACGACCCAGGTATTGATGAGCAAGTAGGGTCGTCGATAAACACTGATGTCTCGGGTGAATTTATCATCCCCGGAGTTGACGACGGTATCTACTTCTTGCTGCTTGACGAAAGCGATCCCGATTTACCACCAGGCATAAGCGTTCCCCCTGGTACTAACCCTGTCATGATTTTGATTAATGGCGCCGATGAAGACGGCGTTAACTTCGCCTTCGAGAACGATACTGATTCTGGTGGCGACACAGGTGGCAGTGACACCGGCGACAGTGACGCAGGTGCAGATGCAGGCGGAAGTGACGCTGGCGCAGACGCCGGCGAAAGTGACGCAGGTGCAGATGCTGGCGGCAGTGACGCTGGTGCAGACGCCGGCGGAAGTGACGCTGGTGCAGATGCTGGCGGAAGTGACGCTGGTGCAGACGCGGGCGGAAGTGACGCAGGTGCAGACGCAGGCGGAAGTGACGCAGGTGCAGATGCTGGCGGCAGTGATGCTGGAACAGATGCAGGCAGCGACGCCGGAGGTGATACAGGCGGAACCGATTCTGGCGCTGATGATGGCGGCAATTTTATTCCGATAAACGATGGCGTGAATGACACAGTTGCCCATCCTGATATGGATAGCGTGCTGCAAGGGTCGGAAGATAATGTGATTGATGTATTGGCAAACGACACTGATTCACCCGGGGATGGTTTGACCATCATCAGCACAACTGAATCACCAAACTCTTCTATCCAGAATCTGGGTACCCATATTAATTACACACCAGAATTTGGCTTCATCGGGATTGATACCTTTCTTTATGTTATTGAAGATGCAGCTGGCAATCAAAGCACCGGAACAGTGTCCGTAGATGTAAAAAGGTTTAGCGATATTAATAACAATAACGAGAATGACTTCGACGAATGCAATTGCGATAACTTAACTATAGAAGTCGGTGTTGAAGGCTCAGCATTGGGTGCTACCTCACTACTGTTCTTTCTGGTGCTGAGCTGGTTGTATGGTTTTCGTAATTTTGTGCAGAGCCGACGCTATCGACTTGGTCGACTTAACCGAACGAGTGGAGTTGCTTGATGAAGCTTTCTAATCGCTCCCATAGTAAAAGTGCCAAGAGGCGCTCCGGGCGTTCTTTTGCTATCTTGAGTTTAAGCACATTGTGCTGCGCTGCGTTGTTAATGGCCGCCAGGGCTGATGACAGGGCGCTTGAATTTACGCCACGTGTTTATGTTGGGGCAGGTGTTGGCGCTACGCAGCTTGAACCAAAAATGCCAAACGGCAGTCTCACGGTAAGCGACGACACTGACAGTGGATTTGATATCGCGGTTGGTTATGATTTCTCCAGCCGGTTATCAGCTGAAGTCTATTACGGTGATTTCGGTTCAGCCGGCATTGCCTTTTTAGGGGCGGATGTTGGCACCGTGGACTATCAGGTATTTGGCCTGAGTGGTATCGCTTATTTATTTAATAGTCGCAGTGGGCTTAGTGCGAACAAAACAGGCTCCGGTATGGGCACACGCGAAGGTTTGTCGCTCTACACTCGGGTAGGATTAGGTGGTGTTGTGGCAGACTCCGAGTTGGACCACACCGTGAAGAATCCAGTGCATTTAGCATTAGGACTCGGCGCAGAATATGGTTTTAGTAATGGCTTTGCAGTGCGAGGTGAGTACCGCGCTCTGGATACAGATATGCATTACGCCTCTGTCAGTTTGCTGAAGAGATTTGGTCAGGTTCGCAGTACCGCACCCATAGCTGCAACAACTCGCAGCGCAGTACAGCCTGCGCCGCAGAAAGTTGAACCAATTACTGCTGTCACGCCGAAAAGTGCAGATTTAGACGGTGTCACAACGGTCAATTTTGCGTTTGATCGCTCAGAAATCTCTCCGTTAGCCGCTAGTAAGCTGGACAAGGTTGCTGCTGCGTTGTCTAATTTGGACGTATCTGTCAGTTTGGAAGGGCATACAGACTGGATAGCATCTGAACGTTATAATCAGGAATTGTCTATTAGACGCGCCGAAAGTGTTCGGCGATACTTGGAAGCTAAAGGCATCAGCAGGTCACGGTTGAGCGTAAGAGGATTTGGCGAGTCAAGACCCGTAGCTTCGAATAATACAGTCGAAGGTCGTGCCAGCAACAGAAGGGCAGACATTCGCATTAAGTAACGATCAGGATTGCGAATGAAGGACTCTGTCGGAAAAGCTTTATCAACAGTTGTACTTACTCTGCTTTTAACAGCTTGTGGTGAACGCGACGCAGACCCATCGACCAACGGCGATCTTCTGCTCACTGGAGGTAGCACCGGGGGTATCAGTGGTCCGGGCGAGACCACCTCGGATGGTGAGGCCGATACCTACGAAATTCGTTCCACAGACAGCGTATTTCCTTATCGTGCCAGTAGCCCGTATGGCTCTGTCCTCAAGCAATGCATACTCATTGGCACAGTTGCCGAATCCTGCTCTCTAACAACACTGCCTTTTATCGGCGATGGCGTTAACCAGCCCAGCATTGACCAAATAATGGATCGGGTGCTTGTCACTCACAACTGGATGGGAGAGCGATTCGAGGCTGTCATTCGGACAGCGCCAGATGACTTATTGAATATGTTCTCCTCGGCCACCGCTATTCTAATCGGTAGTGACGTGCGCCCTTCGTTTTATACCGCACTAACCGGTGCCATTCAGATCGACCCTGTCTACTTATGGTCATCGGTAGATGAAAAGGGCAGCGTATCGACGCAAGAGGATTTCAGGTCTGAGTTTGGTGCTGATTTACAATTCTGGTTTTTACGTCGCATTGCGGCTAGTGATGGTAGGTCACTGTGGCCGTACTACAGCCTGGAAGATGCCTCTGTTCGTCCGTTTGACGATCTGCGATTACCTTTGATTCGATTGTTGTTTCATGAGCTTGCTCATGCAACTGACTTTATGCCTCGCACTCAAATTGGTGCGCTTGATACAAGCTTGTCAGCATACAATGCAATTACCAGCATTGCTGATCAATGGTTATCACCTGCGTTGGCCTCACAATTTCCCTTACAAAGTGAAGCATTAGAAAGCTTTGGTCAGGTGTTGTATCAGGGTGAGACAGCAACAAGTGCTCAAAATGCAGCAACGCCTGCGCAGCTGGGCCAATTTATGGCAACTGATGGTGCCATTCAGCTGTACAGTTACTCCACAATACGCGAAGACTTGGCACAGTTAGTTGAAGGGGTTGTTATGGCCTACTACTACGACTCAATCGTCAATGTCGGTTTTACCAACAAACCCGTTGACGACACCAATTACACGTGCAATGATTTGCTGGTTGGCTGGGGACAACGCAACCGATTGGCCGACCCTCTGGTAAATCCTCGCGCACGATTGGCCACAGACCTTGTGGTAAACATGAGTCCCGACATGATCGATTATCTTGACAATACCCTAAGCGATGCTGAACTGATGACACAGGGTGTTCATTGGTGTGATAACCAGACGCCAGCCGTTATTGCCGCATCACAACCTGATACGCGGTCGTCTGAGCTCGCTAAGTCTGCTGAATCAGCAGAGTTGTTTAGAGAAAAGATTCGCGTTGAATCACCGGTTCACACCCAGGGTATCCAGTAGCAATTAGCATTGATCATTGGATTCGCTGTCACAATTTGCGCTGGGTGCTGCGGTGGCGCAAGCAAGCCTTGGAAAAAAATTAGGTCCGCGTGCAATGTTGCTGGGTGGCTTGCTGGGAACCTTGCCTGATCTTGACGTGCTGGTCCAATACAGCGATGCAGTTGCTAGTTTCACATTCCACCGAAGCTGGAGTCATTCTCTTTTTGTATTAAGCCTGGCAAGCCTACCCATTGCCTGGTTATTGATGCGTTTTTATCCCGACAAATGGTTAAGCTCAGGCGCTCCTGCAGCAAAGCGCGCTGAACCACCATCCTATGCGATGTGGTTGCTGTGCGTGAGTCTGGTTTTAATCACTCATGCATTACTGGATGGTTTTACCATCTACGGTACGCAACTATTGTGGCCACTTCATGTCAAACCAACTGCTGTAGGCTCGATATTTATCATTGACCCGCTTTATACGTTGCCATTGCTAATAGCATTGTTGGTTGCGGCCTTAACGACTCACCGAGCACAAAAGGCTGTGATAGCGGGACTGGTATTAAGCACCGGGTATCTGTTGCTGACGCTGGTATTGCAGAATGTCGTGCGAAACATAGCGCAGGCATCATTGCAAAAACAGAACATTAATTCCGAAAACGTGTTGGTGGCACCGACGCCTTTCTCGGTGTTATGGCGAATAGTGTCCATCGATTTGGATACATATTACGAGGGTTTTTATTCGTTTCTTGATGAAGATCAGAACATTGAATTTGTGGCCTACAACCGCAATAATGCCCTGATCGATCAGCACATAAAATACTGGCCGATAGCAAGAATGGACTGGTTTACCAGGGGCATGATTTCAGCGGAAAATGTCGACGACCAACTTGTCATTAATGATTTGCGGATGGGGATTGAATCCAGCTATGTGTTTCGTTTTAGTGTAGGACAGCTAAACGAATCAGGCTTTGAGCCGCGTGAGAGTCAGCAACTGCCGCTGCAACTGAACAAGGAACGAGTGCGCGCAATCGTGCGCAGAGCCTGGGATGAAGATGTTAATGTTCTTCCTTAAGTGTGCAGTTTTCCTTTGATCGGTCAGTCTAATTGGAATATTTAATAGTCAGGTATAGTCGTTATGTTTAGTCAATGGGTAAGCAGGCTTGCATCCTCTGCGCAAGCATCGGATATAAAGGCAACACAGGCTGATATCGAACGTGTCAGCGCTTCATTGTTAGTGGAAATTGCGCGCAGCGACCACAACCTGGAAACTGTTGAAATTGATTCTATCGTTGCCACGTTGCAACAATCTTCTTCATTGCCTGACGAAGAGATAAAGTCACTGGTGGACACCGCGATTGCAGAAGTGGATAACGCTGTGTCTTTGCACGAACATGTCAGGTTGATAAACGAGCAGTTCGAGCAAGAACAAAAAGTCGCTTTAATTGAACAAATGTGGAGGGTAGCTGCCGCAGATGGTGATGTTGATCGCTACGAGGACTACACTATTCGTAAGCTAAGTGATTTGCTGCATGTTCGTCACAGCGCTTTTATACAAGCAAAATTAAGGGTGATAGAACCATGATAAAAGTCATCCTGCGAGATTATCAACGGGCTTAATAACAAGATTACTTGCGGCTGGATTGATACAAAGTTTTAATTGGCACGTCGATATCCAGCTGGGTTTCTACTTTAAGCAACGCCGCCAGGTTGTCTTGCTCTGGTATCAGTCGTTGCAAAACCACGTCAACCGTCGGCGAGTCAATTTGCAGACCCTTAGTACGGGCAGGGTCTGCCAGTTGAGTCTCTAGCATAGTAGACACTTGGCGCAGCTTGGGCCCAAGCTCGAGCACGGCATTGCTTTGTATTTGTTTAATAATCTGACCTTCAAATACTTTGGCCAGAGCCGTCCACATCGTGCTGTCCAGCACGTTGGATAACGAAACATTGGTTAGTCGGACTGTTTGCGTAAATGCGTCGAGCACTGGTGTGGCGGTGAGGTAAACATTGCCAGGTGTTTCGAGTTTTTTACCTGGCAGCATGGCGCGAAAACCAAGATTAACTGTTACACCTTCAGGGTTCCCCGATAAGTTCAGTGTATCAATAGTGACGCTGACATTGCCGGCGGCGCTGGATTCTGAAAACGTTTTGCCCTTTATTTGTTCCTCTGCGATTGACTGTAATTGCATGTAGCTTGCGCGCACCAAAACGTTAAAAGTTGTTTGGCCCGCTTGGTATGCGGTTCGACTGAGTGCTGGCAGAGGCAAAGGCTCGTTTGGCAAGGCCTGATTTTGTACGCTGGTTTTTGCATCAAGTGAAAACGCCAACCCCAGTTTGTCGGCTTCGGTCTTAATGCCGGAAAATGAAAAGCCGTCGGGCTCTATATTCAAATACATGGTCTCGTTGCCAGGCAGGTCCAATGGGATACTGTGTTGTTTCCATTGTGTTTGTATAGCCTGGCGAAATTGCTGGCAATCAATCGCGTTCGCAACTTTTGCCTGTAAACTTGAAAGCTGTTTATTTATTGCCTTATCAAGCCTGTCTTCAAGATTTATATCGATACCAGCGGCCCACTCAAGCTTCGGGGCGCTGGTCCATTGGTAACTGACATCCGACTTTATAGTTGGGCACCAATCTTCCTGTAAATCCAGTTTTAAAAGTATTTGTGCATTCATCGCGCCATCGAATTTCATGGCATTGATGTTGAGCACTTTGGCTACGTCGCCGCCAATACCGGCATCACCGAAGAACCGCATGGGTAAATTGATAGCCACAAAGTCGTCTTGCCCGGAAATTTGAATTTCACCTTCTCTTAAAACGGTGTAGTTCCAACGCGCATTGCCACACAGTTTTAAGCCCAATACTTTTTTACATGTTTTTTGCTTGCCTGTGTCAGTGTGTTCAGCTGGCACCTCTTCTTCGGCCAATGAAGCAAGATCACTATAGGCTATTCGAGCACGAGTACTGAAGCTGCTTTGGTAGACTTGAGAGTGTGTAGCCACTTGTGTAGCTGTAGGTGGCTGTTGAGACAGTTGGATATGCTCTGGTACTTTTTCTGTGCAAGCCATAGTAAAAGAACAGGCAAGCAGGAGAGCGCCGTAGGTATGCTGGGAGTGAAGACTTCTCATGCATGCAGTCTGCCATAGACAGTGTGCTCAAGATAGGCATTGAGTTAATTTCGCGTGGTGTCTGGTTGTTGATTTACAATGCTTAAGGTGACTGGCAAGGGTTTAATCTTATATGGGTGTGCTGTGGGAGAAATCGGTTGATGGTACGCACTATTCGGTGCGCAACGCTGGTCAATCGGTTCGTTTGTACAGTAACGGTGTTTTTCATTCCCAGTGGAATCCGGATAGACCTTTTGCTGGCGCTATTTGGGACTGTTTAAGTTTGCCTTGTTTGTATCGACCGCCTGCGCAATGCCGACGAGTTCTGGTGTTGGGGCTGGGTGGTGGTGCAGGTGTTCGGCAGCTACAAACGTTACTTAATTTTGATTCCCTTGTCGCCATTGAAATAGATGCAGTACATATCCAGATTGCTAAAAAATGGTTTGGAGTGACGCAAGCTAACGTTCATATCGAGCATGATGACGCTATCGATTGGGTCAAACAGTATGCGGGCGAGGGGTTTGATTTAATTATCGATGATTTGTTCGGTCATGCGGACAATGAACCCCTGCGCATCCAGTCATTAAATAAATCGTGGGTTGATCAGTTGAGCGAATTACTCAACCCCGGCGGTACTCTGGTGATCAATTGCATTACGCGTGGAGAACTTTTAGCAGCAGTACCTGTTTTTGCTGCGTCAGGTTTTGTGCAAGGCTATCGATGGAGTTCCCCCGAGTATGAAAACACCATCGGTGTGTTTTTCAATCAATCCGTTTTATCCAGCCAGTGGTTGCAGCACTTAAACGCAACGGATTTGTCGCCGGCAATGAAAACGGCTGCCAGATGGGTGGTTCGCAGGGCATTGACGCTGAGATGAAGTAGAGCAACTTCTATTTGGTGACAAAATTATCTAAAAGTTACCCCTGGTACGTTAACCGACCCTGATAAGCCGGTGCTCAATGTATAGGTAAGTGTAAAGATGTATGGCTCAGATGATGTCGGTTTCGTTTCCAGGCGAAGCAAAAATGCCACAGGTGCCAGTGGCTGCGTTTGAAGAAAGTCAAACAGAGGGACGTAGCTTGTGGTGGTTGAAACAACACGGGGAACAAGCGCCTGTGTGGGCGGATAATTAGCATCATACGCTCGTTCAACAGAAGCAATTGTAAACGCATTATTGAGTTCGCTTCCGGTGGGATAAGTCTCACCGACAGACAGGTTCGCTGTTACAGAAAGACTGGTCAGTACTGGGCCAACCGAGTATCTGCCTGGAGCGTCGCAGGACCTCAACGACGGATTTCTATACTGAGCAGGATTAAATGAGGTGTCTGCGTTCCCAAGATTATAAGTAGCACCGACTCCTATTCGATAATCGATGTAGTTGTCGACGGTATCAACATCTTTAAATAAATCAATATGCTCGTATTGATTTGGATCATATACGAGGGAGCCAGGACTATATACCGACGTAAAATAGCCATCGATATTGACAGGATTATCACCACCGCAGTAGTAGTCGTCAGCATTGGTGCCTCCGCCGGTAGTTGCTCCTTCACTGGTAGTTACGCCTTCACCGGTAGTCGAGCCTTCACCCGTAGTTGAAACTGGGTCATTTAAAGGTGGTTTGTCGTCACTGGAACTACATCCAGCAATGGATAAAGCCAAGGCAAGACTTAAATATAGCGTTGCTTGATTCATCTATCAGTACAATTTGCTAAATTGGGATTATTATACCAATTATTAAGCTGGAAAGACAGTCCGCGCGATGTTTTCGTTCAATACTGTAAATATGTTTTCAGGCATGCAGCCGGTTCAACTTAGGTGTTAAAAACTGAAGGCCAGCTGCGCCCCGGCTTGTGCAGAATTTCTATCAGTGAGACGACCACCTATATGCACAGGTCCCAGGCTAAAGCCTAAGCTCAGTGCGGTGGCATCATCGGTGCGAGCCGTGTCGTGACTGACACCGGCACGTAATCCCAGCAATGGGCCACCCATGTCTATTCCTAAAGCTAATATTTGAGTATCAAGGTTGTCCAATTTCGCCTCGTTTAATGCGATGTCGGCGGAAACAGTTAACTTACTTAACGAAAGTGCTCCACCCACAATCAATTGCGGTGTCGTTTCGAATTTAAAGTTATCTTTGGTTGTGATGGTTTCATTAATCATGTTTCGAGCAACTACTGATACTTGGAGTGGCAGGGATGCCAGACTCAGGCTTGCACCAACGTCGATATTAAATGCCGTCTCGACAGTTTCGCTCTCTTCGAAGCGGGATTCAAAGGTATCTGATTCATCATCGAAACCATCACTGATAGCCGCGGTTAAGCTTGCGGCCCGCAACTCAGAGAATTTTGGCGTAACGCCCAGGTCAACATCAAACCCGGCAATGTTCAAGCTGCCAGCGATACTCAAGCCAAGCTGCTCTCTTATCAAAGCGCTGGTTTGTCCTTCAGAAGTGAGCACATCTTCAGGTTGCTGCACGCTCAGGGTTTGACCGTCTTCAGATATACTTAATGGCGCGCTAGTGGCGATTTCCTGAACTGTGATCACATCGTCTGCGGTTACATTGGCAAACGTTTCAATATAACCAAGGTCGCTGGACGACACATTGGTGGTAGCCGCACCTGTAACAGACTGCCGATAGTGAATGGCGACCGGGATGCTTGTTTGCGTGTAAGCCACACCAAAATCGGCAGCGGCGGTGGCATTGAAGGGCTTGCCGTTTACATCGTTTAAAATACCCAGTACCGTTGTTGAAAGTTCGGATAACCGTTGCGTGTCTGATACACAAACACTGTTTTCGTTACTGTTCTCATCGCAGGTAATGGTGCTATTGCTTAAATTGTCAATGGCACTTTCCAGTTCTTCGGGCAAAGTTTCGTTGTCTAATGCGGTTCCAATATACTCGCCGCTGTCTTGAATATCCGTACTAAGTCCCAAGTGGAAATGCATGCGTTGTTCTTCACGCTGCATGTTCATAAGGGAGGCTGGATTTTCCAGTGCGCCGTGCACGCCTTTACCATTGGCAATAGCTGAACCACCCAATGCGGCTGAGCGAGCGTCCATCGCCAGTGCGGGTGCGCTGATTATTATCGGTAAAAAAACAGGCAATAAAGCGCTGACAAATGTCGATGGAAACTTGTTCATTAGAATGTTGAGTAAAGTATTGTGGAAAGTAGTCTTATTGATAGTGCACAAAATATACCGACGCCAGTGCCGGAATGGGTTACTGAGTGGCAACTGAGCTAGTCTTTGATAAGGCTGGCTGCGTGCAAAATGGCGTGGCGCATGTTTTCTGAAATCAGGGTTCGTGTATCGTGAGCCAATGTCAAAAGCGCTGGCGTTGCTGTTATGGTCTTTTCATTTTTTTCAGGTTCATTTTTTACAGGTACATTGTTTGCCCGTTCATGGTTTGTTTGTCCAATAATGGTAGCGTAGTTCGATTCGCCCAAGGTATTAATCATGGCACGGTGCAGGTGCTTGTCATACAAGTCTTGCGCATTACGGCCGTGCGTTTTCGCCAGGCGTTCGGCGCATACGTGACATTGCTCTTCCAGTTCGCTTAGCAATAATCCTTTTTCACCGTTTTGCACCAATACAGCGGCAGATAAGAAGTATCGCTCTAATGCAGGCATTACTGATTCGGCTAGCTGCATCAGTTTGACTGCTTCACCTGACCCGGCGCTGGCTCGACGATAGACTGGGTCACCACTATTGACTTGCTCACACTCAATCAGGTTGCAATGCATCAGGGCATCGAGTGCCTCATTTAATGCGTGTTCTGATTGCTGATCAGGCAAGTACAATTCGTTCTGTAAAAATGGAAGTGCGTACCGGACCAATCGATGCAATACACTTTGGGGTTGAGCGGCTGTGCCGTTAAAGCAGCACGCAAGCAGTGAGGGTGTGGTAATAAGGTGTTGCACGTTATTACTAAAGTACGTCATAGGACCAGCCATGCCCGTGCGTATTGAAACCAGAGTACCCAGAGGGTCATTGCTGGTTTCGATGAAGCCAAGTTTTATACCGTGAGCAATTGCATGTTCGAAATCTATCGGCGGTACGACTGCAGTTGTATCCACGGCCGCAGCTGTGAATAATTTGTGATACAGCCGCATTTGCTCTATAAGCTCTGACTTGCCCAACTTACCGTGTCGTGTGGACAGCAATCCCATAGCCAGTAAGCTAATTGGAGTAACGCAAACGGCATCATTAATATTTCGTATAATGCTGTTGCCAAGATCATCGATTACAGCTTTTAACCAATCGGGTCGCGTTAGCTCCGTGTTTTCCTCTCGCCAATCTCCATTATGCTTGTCCAGCAAATGATTCAATTCGATAGGGGTGCCAAAGTTCACGTGCACATTTCCGTATTCTTCGCGCAGGGTTTTTAATGATTTCAATAAAGCAAATACGGTTTCTTTTTGTTTTTTCCCTCCAGCCAATTCGCTGGTGAAGGAGCGCCCCTCCAGCAGGCGTTCATAACCGAAGTAAACAGGTATAAAAACAACGGGTGTTCTGGGATTGCGTAAATAGGCATGTGCAGTCATTGCTAACATGCCGCCCTTTGGTGGCAGTGATCGACCGGTACGGCTACGACCGCCCTCCACAAAATACTCTAACGCGTGTCCGCGCTGCAGTATCTCTTTTAAGTAAGCGTTGAATACCGCGGCATAAAGCGGGTTGCCGGCAAAGCTGCGTCTTAAGAAAAAAGCGCCACCGCGGCGTAGCAAACCGCCCACTATGGGCAGATTTAAATTGATGCCTGCAGCGATATGGGGTAGCGAGAAGCCATTAATGTAGAGAATATAAGACAGCAGTAAATAGTCTATATGGCTTCGATGGCATGGTACGTATACCAACTCGCGTCCGTCCGCTACTGACTTCAGTCGATTAATGCCGTTTAGTTTTACACCATCATAGAGTTCGGTCCATAACCGATTCATGACTCGGTGCAGAACACGTACGGTTGGATAAGACACATCAGCGGCAATTTCCATCGCGTACTTGTGCGCGCGCAGCTCTACACGTGCAAATTTTTTATTCTCTTTTTCGCAAGTGTCCAACATTGCCTGGCGCACACCCGGGTCTGTGAGCACGTGGCTGACCAGCATTCGCCGGTGAGATTGATCTGGGCCTAAGCTTGCGATACGCCTTTGCCGAAAATGAACGCGCAAAATTCTGGATAGCTTGCGCTGCAACAGCTCAGAGTCAGTTGTCTGGTTTGATGTATGTTCACTGTTTATCAGTGCATCTAATGACAAGGGCTCGCTAATCGAAAGCAGGGTGTCTCGACCATAGAGGAGCGTTGTCATCAGCTTACGTGCGCGGCTACCGATTTGCCAATTTTCACTAAAAAATAATGACCAGGCCGATTGCTCCTTATCGGGTGCGCGTCCCCAGTAAACTGCAACGGGCACTATTTGCAGCTCGCCTGGTTTGTCGGCCACTCTTGTTTCAATCAATCGGCTTAAGCGCTGCGACTTAACGAGCCGAGGTCTACTAAAAATAACTCCTCGTCGTTGCTTAAGCACATCAACCGAACTTGACTCTGAGGCGGTACCGTATTTGAGAGCGTTGGATGGTGTTGGCAAGCCGTGCTGTTGGCAGATGATATTCAGAGCCGCGCGATCAGCAAGGCCGCCCGATTCCAGGACGTACAAAACCGGTAAGTCCGGATTTAATAGCCCTTGCGGCTGCAGGGGTAATACATCGGGCTTTACCCAGAAGGACAATGTCTTGGTAATTATTTTTTCAGTTAGCTTGTACAAACCTTGATGCATAATGGTTAAAAACCAAACCCGAGTGAAAGCTATCGTGACTCGCCTGTCAACTTGCAAGGAATCTGCCCTTTCTGACGCCACTTTATCGGCGCTGGAACCTGTGCGAATGAACGGCCAATTAGCACCTGTTTATCTTCAATTCGCCAATAGTGAGCCTGCGCTGCGAGCCTATCTGCTGATGGAAGCTGCTTTACAGATTGGGTCTCTGGACGCTCAGGATTTGGAAAGCATAAAATTGCTTGTCAGCGAGTTGACGCAGTGCGAATATTGTTTGTCTGTGCATAGCTTCAAAGCCACAAAAGCCGGAATTGCCAAAGACGAACAATTACTGATTCGGCAGGCCAAACCGATTGGTAATAAGCGCATCGACTGCCTTGTGCAGATTGCACATGCCTTATTCAGTCAACCCGGTACACTTGATCAAAGCCTTTTAGATGAAGCTCGCACTGCGGGGCTGAGCGACGAAAATCTTGTTGATCTGTGCATGGCCATGAGCACAATTTTTTTCACAAACATAACGAATCACATAAATTATTCGAGTTCACCATTACCTGCAGCGCCTTCTTTGCCCACTTAGCTGCAAACAAGTTTGCCGACAAGGTAACCAACAAAGCTGTTGTCAGCGGTTAATTGACTAACCATTTTATGCGTATATTCTCTTTTTTCGAATCATTTGTAGAGCCGTTTCCAAACGCGGCGGCGACTCGGCCACCAAACAAATTGGTTCCTTTCGTATGGCATTACTCACGTGCTATTTGGCCATGGCTGTTGGTCATGGCATTGCTTACAGCGTTGCTGTCAATTCTTGAAGTCAGCTTATTCAATTACCTGGGTAACCTGGTTGACTGGCTTAGCGAATCTAATCGCGAAACATTTCTACAGCGTGAATCAGGCAAATTGATCTGGATTGCAGTGGTTGTTTTGCTGTTGCTGCCTCTGGTTGGTTTTATCCATTCACTTGTTGTACATCAAACCGTAATTGGTAACTTCCCAATGGCGATTCGCTGGCAGGCGCATCGTTACCTATTGGGGCAAAGCTATTCGTTCTTTCAGGATGAATTTGCTGGCCGAGTGGCTACTAAAGTCATGCAATCCTCTCTGGCGGTCCGCGAGATCGTCATGAAGCTGCTCGACACCATGGTTTATGTGTTCATGACGTTTTTGTCGGCCATGGTTTTGGTGGCTAGTTTCGATGGCTGGTTGTTATTGCCCTTTGTGGTTTGGTTGGTCGTTTATGGGTTGCAGTTAAAGTACTTTTTACCCCGTCTTAAGGCAATTGCCAGGAAACAGGCTGATGCGCGGTCAGAAATGACTGGGCGGGTGGTCGATAGTTACACAAATATAATGACGGTGAAGCTATTTGCGCACAGTGGTCGCGAAGCCCGCTACGCAAAAGATAGCATGCAGTTGTTTCTTGATACTGTGCATCCGCAAATGCGCCTCTCGACCGCATTTATTACAGCGTTATCATTGCTCAATGGTTTTTTGCTATTCAGTGTTGGCGCAGTCGCTATTAATTTGTGGTTAAACGACAGCATTAGCGTTGGTGCAGTTGCTGTGGCTGTTGGTCTGGTGCTGCGATTTCAAAGTATGTCGCACTGGATCATGTGGGAGCTATCGCATTTGTTCGAAAGTATTGGTGTTGCCTACGATGGCATGAACATGATCTCGCTTGATAACGAGATCAAAGACGTTGAGGGCGCAATTGAACTGGCTGTACCAAAAGGCAACATCGAATTTGATCAGGTGCGATTTCACTACGGAAAAGATACGGGCGCTATTGAAAATTTGTCTTTGAATATTAACGGTGGTGAGAAAATTGGTCTTGTTGGTCGAAGCGGGGCGGGTAAAACCACTCTGACCAACTTACTGATGCGGCTATACGATGTTGAAGATGGTGTTGTCCGTATTGATGGTACTGATATAGCTGCAGTAAAACAGGAGTCCTTGCGTCAACAAATCGGTGTGGTAACTCAAGATACTTCATTACTGCACCGTTCTGTTTTTGACAACATCGCTTATGGTCAACCGACTGCCAGCATTGAGCAAGTTATAAGCGCTGCGACTCGCGCTAATGCGCATGAATTTATTCTTGACCTTGTCGATGCAAAAGGTCGCCACGGCTATGATGCACAGGTAGGTGAGCGCGGGGTCAAGCTCTCTGGAGGCCAAAGGCAACGTATTGCTATTGCCCGTATGTTTTTGAAAAATGCGCCTATCCTGGTGCTGGATGAAGCAACATCCGCTCTGGACAGTGAAGTGGAGGCGGCGATACAAGACAACTTATCTTCATTAATGGAAGGCAAAACAGTGATCGCTATTGCTCATCGATTATCGACCATTGCCATGATGGACAATCTGGTGGTCATGGACCAAGGTCAAATTATCGAACAAGGCACGCACAGCGAACTCATTGCAGCGAAAGCACTGTATGCGCAACTTTGGGAACGCCAATCGGGTGGTTTTCTACCGCAGGCACAATGAACCGCCACAGATAGACTGGCTAATTGGCTGATATTTCAACAGGAAATAATTTATTTTTTTTTGAGTAAGAAAAGCGAGCGTAGTAAAGTAGGGGAAGATGTGATTCAGTGCATCTGTTTTATTTGTGCCTGAACCAGCGTAATAATTACCATCTTTTAGTATTACGTCAAAATTGACGTTATAAATGCACCAATCTTGGAGAAAGTCGATGAATTTGAAAAAAAATATAGTGGTTGCCGCGATCGCTGCTGCAACTGCCGGACTTGCCAGTTCGGCAAGTGCAACCGAACTTGAAGTCACTCACTGGTGGACATCAGGTGGTGAAGCTGCCGCGGTGAAAGTCTTTGCCGATGCATTTGATGCCGGTGGCGACACATGGAAAGACGGCGCGATCGCGGGTTCCGGTGGTACAGCTCGCCCGGTTATTATCAGTCGAATCATTGGTGGTGACCCGATGGGTGCCACACAGTTAAATCACGGCCGTCAGGCAGAAGAGTTGGTTGAAGAAGGCTTGATGCTTGATCTAACAGAGCTGGCAGAAAAAGAAGGTTGGAAAGACCTCGTTCGCCCTTCGTCACTATTGGATGCTTGCACACTGGACGGCAAAGTTTATTGTGTGCCGGTCAATATTCACAGTTTTCAATGGATGTGGACAAGTCTGGATGCTTATAAAAAAGCCGGTGTTGATGCGCCAAAAGACTGGAACGAATTTGTTGCTTCCGCGCCCAAACTACGTGAAGCAGGTATAACCCCGTTGGCAGTCGGTGGACAAACATGGCAAACCAACGGCATGTTCGGTGTTATCCGGATGGGGCTTGGTGGCATAGACTTATATCGTAAGACTGATGTCGAGCGTGATCCAGAAGCGCTTCGTGGTGAAACCATGGCGTCCATATTCCAAGCCTTTGGGGATGCTCGTTCTTTGGATGACGACAACAACAGTATTCAAAACTGGAACGACGCAACCAGTCAGGTCATTAACGCGACGCATGGTGCGCAAATCATGGGTGACTGGGCGCAAGGTGAATTTCAGGTGGCAGGGCAAACGGCTGGTGTGGAATACGATTGCCTGCCAGGTTTGGGTATAGCGCCCGCGCTGGATACCGGTGGTGATGCATTTTACTTTCCGGTTCAGGATGACCCAGAAAAAACCGCAGCGCAATTGCGTATGGCATCTATGATGATGAGCAAGGCCGTGCAAGTGGACTTTAACCTCAAGAAAGGCTCATTGCCTGTGCGTGGCGATGTTGATTTGGCAAATGCTAATGAGTGCATGAAAAAAGGTCTGGAAATTTTGGAAGATCCCGCGAACATCGTTCCTGGTGGTGATCAGCTTTTCAGCCAGGATACGCTGGGACAACTGGAAGACTTGCTAGCTGAGTTCTGGACTAACCCTGACATGTCTCCCGAAGATGCTCATGAAGCGTGGGCAAGTTTGTACGAGGAAGCTGAATAAGAGCGTACCCTCGGTTCTTAACCGGTCGTGCCTGAATCAGGGCGCGACCACTTCAAAGCTAAATCACCGTAAGTAGCTTCTGCGATTACGCAGAATGATCTTATTTTATGTCTAATAGTCAGGCTAACCTACAAGCTGAATCAACGGTTGCGACAGGTCGTAAACGTCGTCATCCGCTGTTGCGTAATATGTCGGCAAAAATTGCCGCTATTCCCATGATACTGGTGACGCTGGTAGGGTTCGTTGGTTGCTCGGTGTGGTCCATCGTGTATTCGTTTACCTCATCAAAGTCATTGCCACGCGAAAAATTTGTCGGGTTTGATCAATATGAGCGATTGTTTGATTCGTCGCGATGGCAGATTTCAGTCGAAAACGTAGCCGTTTACGGTGTTTGTTCATTGGTTTTTTCTCTTGGGGTCGGGTTTTTGTTGGCTGTGGCTATGGATCAAAAAATCCGGTTTGAAAATACCTTTCGAACTATTTTTTTATACCCATTCGCCTTAAGTTTTATCGTCACAGGCCTTGTTTGGCAATGGTTATTAAATGGTGACTTTGGTGTGGCGCAGGTGATAAGAGATATTGGTTTCACCAGTTTTGAATTTAATATACTTTCTGATCGAGACTATTCAATCTACGCCGTCGTTATTGCAGGCTTATGGCAAGGCACAGGTTTTGTCATGGCCCTGATGCTGGCAGGATTGCGAGGTATTGATCAGGATATCTGGAAAGCTGCGCGTGTTGATGGAATTCCAGCATGGCGCACATACCTTTTTATTGTCATCCCTATGATGAAGCCGGTGTTCATAACCACGTTGGTTATCATCGCTGCCGGTATCGTTAAAGTATTTGATTTGGTTGTGGCATTAACCGATGGTGGTCCGGGCGTGTCGTCAGAGCTGCCTGCAAAGTATGTTTACGACTGGATGTTTGGTCGCGGAAATCTGGGACAAGCACTTGCTGCCTCTACAGTAATGTTATCAACAGTGCTCATAATATTAATTCCGTGGGCATACCTTGAGTACAGTCAGAAAAAGGATGCGACTCATGGCTGATACACTTGCTAAAAGGGCCGTATCCGAACCGCATGGCCCCAAGCCCAAGCGGATAATCTCGACCCGAAATATTATCCTGTATGGCTTTCTTATCGTTGCAGCGCTTTATTGGCTACTACCGTTGTATGTGATGATCGTCACATCATTAAAAGGCTTGCCTGAAATTCGCATGGGCAACGTGTTTTCCCCGCCAATGGAGGTCACCTTCGCACCTTGGGTCAAAGCCTGGGATTCAGCTTGCACTGGCTTGTATTGCGAAGGGCTTAAAGTTGGTTTCTGGAATAGTGTAAAAATACTGATACCCAGTGTCGTTATCTCCATTGTTATAGCTTCAGTCAATGGCTATGCCTTGTCTTTTTGGCGATTCAAAGGCTCAGAAATTTTCTTTACCATATTACTGTTTGGTGCGTTTATTCCGTATCAAGTGATGTTGTATCCACTGGTTATTATATTAAGAGAATTGCATTTATTCTCATCACTGGGTGGGGTGGTGCTTATTCACACCATTTTTGGTATGCCCATTCTGACTTTGTTGTTTCGCAACTATTTTGCAAGCGTACCTGAGGAGTTGTTTAAGGCAGCGCGTGTTGATGGCGCTGGTTTTTGGCGCATCTTTTTGCAAATTATGCTACCCATGTCTTTGCCTATCTTCGTGGTTGCCATTATTTTACAGGTCACTGGTATCTGGAACGATTTTTTGTTCGGCATAATTTACGCAGGCACGCATAACTTTCCAATGACTGTACAGCTCAATAACATCGTAAATTCAACACAAGGTGTGAAAGAGTACAACGTCAACATGGCGGCTACGTTACTCACCGGATTGCTGCCACTGATTGTTTATTTTGTTTCAGGCAAACTTTTTGTCCGTGGCATAGCCGCTGGTGCAGTGAAGGGGTAATTAGCCATGAAGGGTAATCAGGTATGAAAGGTTTTCAGTCATGACAAGTGTAGCGATAGCAGATCTGTCTTTGAGTTTTGGCCCGGTTGAGGTACTCAAATCTTTAAATCTTGAGGTCGAAGAGGGCGAATTTGTGGTGCTTCTTGGTCCATCAGGCTGTGGGAAATCAACGTTACTCAACTGCATTGCAGGATTGCTGGATGTCACAGCAGGCCAGATTTTTATCGATGGTAAAAATGTTACGTGGGAAGAACCAAAAGATCGTGGCATCGGTATGGTATTTCAGTCATATGCGCTGTACCCGCAAATGAGTGTGGAGAAAAACCTGTCATTTGGTTTGCGGGTAGCAGGCTTACCTAAAAATGAAATTAAAAAACGAGTTGATCGTGCAGCAGAGATACTGCAGATAGAGCCACTGTTAAAACGAAAGCCGGGTGCATTATCGGGTGGTCAACGACAACGAGTTGCCATTGGTCGTGCTTTGGTACGTGATGTTAATGTGTTCTTGTTTGATGAGCCGTTGTCTAATCTGGATGCCAAATTGCGAACCGACTTACGAGTCGAGTTAAAACGTTTACATCAGCGTTTAGGCAACACCATGATCTATGTAACACACGATCAAATCGAAGCGCTGACCCTGGCAGATCGCATTGCGATTATGAAGGATGGTTTGATACAGCAACTCGATTCGCCATCAGAAATATACAATAATCCGTACAACCGGTTTGTTGCCGGATTTATCGGTTCCCCGGGCATGAACTTTTTACACGGTACCCTGACTAGCGAGGCAGGGCAGTGGGTTTTTAACAGCTCGGGATTGCGGGTGCCCTTGAGTGACTACGGATTTACCAACACACCACAAGAGGGGCAGGCCGTCGAGTTGGGTCTCCGGCCAGAACACATTATTGTTGGCGATGCATCGGCAGCTCAGCCTGTGACCATGCAAGTAGATACCGAGCTTGTCGAACCTATGGGCGCCGACACCGTTTTGTGGACCAATGTCGCCGGTCACGCTTTAACTATTCGTACCGATTCCGAATCTATTGTTAAAACCGGAGACAAGCTGAACATTGGTTTTAACACTTCTCGGGCATCATTGTTTTCGGAAAATGGCGAACGAGTTTAATCGATTGCCAGGACCGAAAACGCAGACTTTACGTGTTTATTTCATCAGTGCCACTGCATCAAAACTGTCTGCACCAACTTTAATAGCATCAATCAGGATAAGGGAACCACTTTGACCAATATTGCATTTCAACTGTTTAGCGCCCGAAATACTGAAATCGAAAAAGCGCTGGGTATAGTTGCCGAAGCTGGATTTAGTTCGGTTGAGGCCTATGGTGATAACTTCAAGGATGTTGAACTGTTTCGAACTGCATTGAAGAACGAAGGGTTATCCCTTGCATCTGCACATGTTAGTTTGGATGAACTGGAAAATAATCTGAGTACTAATGTCGAACGGCTTGCAAGCTTTGGCTGTACGCATATTGTGTGTCCTTATTTACTGCCGGATAATCGGCCAACGAGCCGTGAAGGCTGGACGGAACTTGCCAAAAGGCTAGAGCAGATAAACAGCAACCTTCAGTCTCATGATTGTACGTTTGCATGGCATAACCACGATTTTGAGTTTGTTGCGAATGATGATGACAGTGTGCCCATGCAAATTTTGCTGGAGCAGGCTCCGGGAATGTCTTTGGAATTGGATATTGGGTGGGTGGTTCGCGTTGGTGCGGACCCGGCATCATGGATAAAGCAACACGGCGCGCGAGTCAGTGCTTTTCATTTTAAAGATCTGGTGGCTGCAGGCTCGAACCCAACTGAGGATGATTGGGCAGATGTCGGTTACGGCGTAGTGGATTGGAGAGCACTATTAGATGATATTAAATCAGTAAAAACGAATTTGTATATTGTGGAGCACGATAACCCGGCAGATCTTAAACGGTTCGCCGAGAATTCAATAAGCACCATAAAGGCCTGGCGCCTTTCATGAGCGAATTGCAAATTGGCATTGTTGGGTGTGGGAATATTTCGACCGCTTATTTAGTCCTTGCCTCGCAGTTTGCCGGCTACAGTATTGTGGCATGTAGCGATCTTAATAAAGATCTGGCTGATCAGCAGGCAGCTGAGTTCGGTTGCCGCAGCGTGAGCGTTGAGGACTTACTGAACGACTCCAGTATTGATTTAGTGGTTAATTTAACCGTGCCGGCAGCTCACTTTGAGGTAACGAAAGCGGCTTTAACAGCTGGTAAACATGTGTATTCCGAAAAGCCTTATGTCCTGAGCCTTGAACAAGGTATCGAGCTGCGTGAGCTGGCGTCGGCTAAAAATTTAAGAATAGGATCTGCACCGGACACGTTTTTGGGTGGGTCGCATCAGGTTGCGCGAGAGCTTATTGACGCAGGCGATGTCGGCGATATTGTTGGTGGCAGTTGCTACTTTTACTCTCACGGTATGGAAGATTGGCATCCTCAGCCTGATTTTTTCTATCAACCTGGCGGCGGTCCAATTCTGGATATGGGTGCTTATTACATCAGTAATCTTGTGCAATTGATTGGCCCTGTAAAGCGGGTAGTGGCTATGGCATCAAAGCCACAATCTCAACGCACCATCACCAGTGAACCGCGAGCTGGTGAAGTACTGGATGTGAATGTTCAAACCACGGTCAATGCCATCATGGAATTTGAACAGGGTGCGCAAATTACCTTTGGCAGTAGTTGGGATGTGTGGTCTAGTGAAAATAACCTCATTGAGTTACACGGCACCAGACAATCCATGGTTATTCCTGACCCCAATCACTTTGGTGGTGACGTTAAAATAAATGATGGTAAAACCGAAACCGTGTTACCGCCAATGAAAGTGCTGAGTACGCCAAATTTGGAAGACGCGCACGGAACACTCAAATCAAACTACCGCGGAATAGGATTGGCTGATATGGCGGTGGCCATATCACAGGGTCGCGATCACCGCTGCAGTGGAGAATTAGCGCTGCATGTTATCGATGTCATGCTAAGTATTCTGATATCCGCAGAATCCGGTCAGTCTGAAAACATCTTAACCAGTTGCGTAAGACCTGAAGCTTTGCCAGACGCAGCCGCGAAGCTGCTTTTACGACAATAAGATTTCGCAAATAAGACCTCAAGCATGATTGTTAATCCAATACTCACCGGATTTAATCCGGACCCATCCATTTGTCGGGCAGGGGACGACTACTACATCGCCACTTCGACGTTTGAGTGGTATCCAGGTGTGCAAATATACCATTCAAAAAACCTGGCTGACTGGGAGTTAGTGGCCCGCCCTCTGCAACGCGCACAACAGCTTGATATGCGAGGCAATCCTGACTCGTGTGGCGTATGGGCACCGTGCTTAAGCTATGCTGATGACAAATTCTGGCTGGTGTATACCGACGTAAAACGTTACGACGGTAACTTTAAAGATGCACACAACTATATCGTGACCTCGAGTGATGTCACGGGCAACTGGTCCGATGCGGTGTATGTGAATTCTGGAGGCTTCGACCCAACCCTGTTTCACGATGATGACGGACGCAAGTGGTTTTATAACTTGCAATGGAATCATCGGGCAACATCGCACGCACAAAGTCCTCTGCACAGCCCGTTTGGTGGCATTGTTTTGCAGGAATACGATGCTGGGCAGCAACAGTTAATCGGTCAGTCAGAGTTGGTTTTTACAGGGTCAAAGCTCGGTTTAACGGAAGCGCCGCATGTTTTTAAACGTGATGGGTATTACTACTTAACCACCGCTGAAGGTGGGACAGGGTATGATCATGCTGTTACTCATGCGCGCGGTCCATCGGTTAGAGGCCCATTCAAACTACATCCCGATACCCATCCACTAACGTCGACTGATTCCAGTGATGGGCAGTTACAACGCGTTGGTCATGGGCAGTATGTTGATACGCCAAGCGGCGAAATTTATCACACTTATTTGTGTTCACGTCCGCTGCCTGGCTTGCGACGCTCGCCGTTAGGCCGCGAATCAGGCATTGAGAAATGTGAGTGGGGTGACGATGGCTGGCTACGCACAGTGCAGGGCGCGCAACAACCACGGCTTGAAGTTGAGTCTCCTGCCGGTAGTCCTGCCGTCGGTATACCTGCTGTAGAAAACAAAAACCCGGTAAGTTATCAGTTTGATTCGCCAGTACTACCCATGGACTTTCAATGGCTTCGTACGCCTTACCCTGAGCGGCTTTTTTCTTTGACACAAAGGCCAGGTTATTTACGCTTGTATGGGCGTGAGTCGATTGGAAGCTGGTTCGAGCAATCACTTGTTGCTCGTCGGCAGCAACATTTTCGTTATACAGCAACAACTTTCGTCGATGTAAACCCTTTCAGTTTTACCCATAGTGCGGGTTTGGTCGCTTATTACAACCGTTTCAAGTTTCACTACCTGCAAGTCTCTCACGATGAAACACATGGGCGAGTCATCAGCGTGATTTCGTGCAATGCAGACTACCCTGATGGCGCGTTGAGTTTTGAGCCTGCCAATTTGGTTGCCGTATCGGGTGATGGTGAGATTGGTTTGCGTGTCAATGTACGAGATCACGAATTACGATTTTACTGGACAGTTTCGAATGACTCTCCCGCAGAAGCTACTTCTGACATGTCGGCAACAATACAGTGGCAACAAATTGGCCCAACGCTGGATGCATCTTTGATATCAGATGAGGCGGGGCGTGGAGAGCACGCGTCTTTCACGGGTGCGTTTGTTGGCATGCTGGCGTTTGATACAACAGGGATGGCGCAATATGCGGATTTTTCCTCTTTTGCCTATTGTCCTGATTGAAGCTGCCCTGATTTGTGCTGCTCTAAATGATACATTGTACTTATGAAATTATTTCTTGACAGTGATTGGCGACTAACGCAAGTCAGCAGTGGAGCTTCCGGGTCGAAGGCATCGGTGGCATTTAACATTCCGGGTGATGTTCATTCAGCGCTTTTGGCGCAAGGTTCTATAGACGAGCCCTATTATCGTGACAATGAATTAGCCGTTGATTGGGTGCACCAATGCCAATGGCAAATCGAACGCGAATTCCACATTGACCATACTTTAATAGAGGATAATAAAGATAGTGCTTGTATCCTGAAACTTGATCAGGTTGATTGTCTTTCAACTATCTATGTGAATGAGAATGAAGTGGGTACGACATCAAGCCAGTTTATTCGCTATTCCTTCGATGTTAGAGACTACTTAAAATCAGGCAAAAACAGTATTCGTATAGTATTCGACAGTGCCAGTGCGGTTGCCGAACAAAGGGCCGAAGAATTTCCGTTTGAGTTACCTGCCAGCGATAATTGTCGCGTCCCATATTCGAGCATGCTTAGAAAAACACCGTGTCATGCTGGTTGGGACTGGAATATTTGCCTTATGCCAGTGGGTATCTATGGTGAGGTAGCGTTAACGTTTTTCCAAACACACTATATCGAAGACATAAAATTCGAGCAGGTCTGGAGCGCAGATGATGTCACATTGATGGTAAGCGCTGACGTATACGCTTGCCAGAGCACGACAGCGACGAGTCGACTGGCAGTCGCCGGGGCGGTAGTCGAATCATCTGATGCACTAAAAAAGGGACATCAAGAGCTGCACTGGCAAATAGATATCCAACACCCCGAAAAGTGGTGGCCGGTTGGTAGTGGCGCTCAAAAACGCTATAACTTTATGTTGCACTGTGGTGATCAATCCGTTGAACATCAAATTGGTTTTAGAGATATCAACATTGAAAGAACACCTGATAAAGCAGGGTCAGGTTTTAATTTTAAGATAAATCAGCATCAGATTTTTATGCGTGGTGCTAACTGGATTCCCGCTGATGCACTACCGCAGCGTATTACGCCTGACATTGTACGAGAGCTACTGCTTTCGGCTGTAGACGCTAATATGAATATGTTGCGTGTATGGGGTGGTGGTCAGTATGAGCCAGACTGGTTTTATGATCTTTGCGATGAGCTTGGTGTTCTTGTCTGGCAAGATTTTATGTTCTCATGTGGTCACTATCCGGCGGCCGACCCTCAATGGTTATCTCAAGTTGAAATCGAAGCTAAGCAACAGGTTCGACGCCTGTCTAAGCACGCGTGTTTGGCACTTTGGTGCGGTGATAACGAGTTAGTTGGCGCTTTGAAATGGTGGGAGGTCACACGCAACAATCGTGATCGATATCTGGCTAACTACTCGCGCTTAAATCATACATTAGAGACCGCTACTCAAACTGAGCTAAGTGATACACAGTTCTGGCCAAGCTCTCCTTCGGTTGGCTATATGGATTTTGGTGATGGATGGAAAAACGATGCCGCCGGTGACATGCACTTTTGGGATGTTTGGCATGAAGCACAGCCATTTAGTGCTTATCAGGATATTCATCCGCGCTTTTGCTCCGAATTTGGCTTTCAATCTTTTCCTTCCATGCCAATGGTGTCAACCTTTACTGACGCCAACGACAGAAATGTATCCAGCAAGGTGATGGAAACGCATCAGCGTAATGTGGGTGGTAATGCACGCATCGTTGAAACGCTGGTTCGATACTTTGAATTCCCCGATAGTTTTGAGCGAATGGTTTTCTTATCTCAATGCCAGCAGGCTATGGCCATTAAAACGGCAGTTGAATATTGGCGGTGTAGCAAACCACATTGCATGGGAACATTATATTGGCAGCTTAATGACACATGGCCTGTGGCCTCGTGGTCATCTCTTGAGTACGCTGGTGCCTGGAAGTTATTGCACTATGCGGCGCGACGGTTCTATCAACCGCTGCTGGTGGCTATGGTGCCGGGACACGAAAAGTTTGGAACTGACGGTCAGCTTTTACTCAAGGTTATTAACGATCAACTGGGTGCGCTTGATGTAAGAGTGGATGTAACTGCGCATGATATTCATGGCAATGCGCTGCAGACATTGACACACGCTATAAACGTACCCGCGAATTCGGCTATGAAGCTATGCGAGGTTGACGCTCATATCAATGAAGACGTTGCGTTCTACCGCTGGACATGGCGTGCATCAGACAACGAAACAGGTAATGAGATAGCTGGCGAGAATGAATACTGGATAAAAGCCTATAAAGAATATAGCTTACCCAAACCTGGTCTGATGCACACGATCAAAAACATAGATGATCAGCAGGTCGTTGAATTACAAACTGATAAACCCGTTTTTTACGTGACCCTTAACTTAGGCGGGCATCAAATATTTTCAGATAATGGCTTTACGCTGCTGCCAGGAGAGGTTAAGCAAGTCAAGGTTATTAGAGAGCTTGCAAACGTACGTGTACCTCATATCGACGAACTGCAAATTCAACATTTGTAGGCTGTATAGGCATCGCGCAAGAGGATGTTGAAGCAGCCATAGCAGCGTTATCTACAAACATTTTTTCTTCTGGATAGTATCAAGAACGGGCTGATGAATTTGAATGTCTTACGATGAAAAGCTAGCTCGGCGGATTGAACAACTTTTTGACCCCGCAAAACCGCAGACATCAAAGAAAATGTTCGGTGGTTTAGCGTTTTTCGTCAAAGGGCATATGGCTATCGCCGCGAGCGGGAAAGGTGGAATACTTGTTCGCGTTGACCCAGAAATAGTTGAGAAGATTTCTGCTGAATCTGACGTCGAAGTGGCGATTATGCGCGGTAAAGCGATGAGAGGTTGGCTGCGAGTGTCAGCTAAAAAACCAGGTACTAAAAGACAACTTAAACGATGGTTCGATCTAAGCATGGATTATGCTGATACTCTGCCAGATAAAGTCTGAATTTTACAGAGCGCCGGTGAAGGCGGAAGTATGCAAACAAAACTAAGCCACGGCTGAACAAGGTGCGTTGGTGCTTAAAGCGTTGGAAGCAGCCGTTGAGTCCCTAAAAGAAGATGTGTGTCATTACCATCACGTGCAACTGCATGAGGGCGGTTATACCGTGCACCGGCTGGCGGCTTGTGAGTGCTTCCTACAACTTTTGACGAGCTACCCAGTCGCAATGTCGAGAGACGCCAGGGTGGGCTAGTAGATGTTCCTTCGTATTTAGTTGGCGCCCAAGGGTCATTTCGTCGAATAGTTTGTGTATGCCCTTGTGGCAATCTCTGCATACATTAATACCAGCAGCTAGTGCAGCTTTGTCGTAGTGCTTTTTAAAGTGTTTACGTCGATGTAGTTTACGAGGAATAAGGTGGTGGAAGGTCAGGTGAGTTGTTCTGTTGCAAAGCTCGCAATGGCCAAATTTTTTTCTTGCTGCCAATGTGCGCATTCCTCAGCTGGTGTCTGGCTTCATTTTTACACTAAGTAGCGACGATATCAATCGTAACTGTTAGGCTGCCCTGATGATTCAGAACACGACTAATTGGGCCGCGGTAATCACACTCTATTTGTGCGGTTGCACGCTTGCGCTGCATATTGGCAAGTTGCCAGTGGCCTTGCCGTTGCTATCCGATGAATTTAATTTGTCCCTGGCACAATCGGGTAATCTGGTTGCAATCTATGCTGTCTTGATTGCCTGGTGTGGTTTGCCCATTGGCATGGTTGTCGCGCGCTTTGGCTACATCGCTTTTTCGATTGTTGGTATCAGTCTTGGCATGGTAGGTAGTTTTGTTGCCGTTTTTTCTTCAAGCGTGAGTATTTTGTTGCTAACGCGTTTACTTGAGGGGCTGGGGTGGATAATGGCTGTCGTTGCCCTTCCGGTCATAATGAGTCGCTTATCCTCCGCAAAAGACAGGCCTGTGGTACTTGGTTTATGGGGCTCTTTTATGTCTGTTGGAACTGGCTCCATGTTGTTGCTTGCTCCAATGCTGCAGGAAATCGGCGGTTGGCGGTTGGCCTGGGCTGTGTCTGGTGTGTTTTCGCTACTGGGTACCATTGCTGCTATCTTTGTATTCAATAAGCAGCGAGCTAATCTGGTAGACGAGGCCAGGCCACCGGCAGTTTTCGTTATCAAGCAAGACTTGTATCAGCGTGAGACCATCGCAGCTGTTTTGTGTTTTATGTGCTACTCATTTCAATATGTAGCGTTCACAGCATTCCTGCCTACCGTGCTTATTCAAGAGTCGGGTATGTCATTATCAAGCGCATCTTATTGGGTTGCACTGATCATTTTTACCAATGGTATTGGAAATGTCTCTGCTGGTTGGTTAATCAACTTTGGTTTGAAACGATCGCATATTTTAATCGGCGCATCTCTTTTAAGCGGTTTTTTTGCCATGCTGGCATTCGCTATTCAAGATGCAACCGGGTCAATTGTTTTTGCGCTTCTAACGACGAGCATTAGCGGTGTTATTCCCGGTACCCTGTTCAGCACGGCCGGACTTTTAGCCTCTTCCGCTGCGGCAACAGGGGTTGTCATTGGCTTTATGCTCTCAGGCGCTGGCATTGGTCAAACTGCAGGGCCGCTGGTGTTGACGCGTGTGGTTGAGTCCACTGGACAGTGGTATGCGGGCGGCCTTCTTTGTTTGCTAATTGCGGTGGCAGGTGCGTACTTCGCCCGAGGACTAAAGTCTGTTCAGCTCGATAATTAGTTTAGATAGGCTTGCAAATGATCATTGAATTTATCTGCCTTCATAAATCCGACAACGCGGCCAGCTGTAAGCTCTGTACCTGAACGGTCGTAGAGCATAATGGCCGGCGGTCCGAACAGGCCAAATCTTTTCAGTAAGGCTTTATCATCAGCGTTATTTTTGGTGACATCAGCCTGTATTAACACTGCGTCTGATAATTGCGCTTGAACACGTGGATCGGTAAACGTAAAGGCTTCCATCTCTTTACAACTGATGCACCAGTCAGCGTAGAAATCGAACAAGACGGGTCGGTTTTGTGCTTTGGCGTTGGCTAGAACAGAATCCAGTTCAGCCTCATTTAGAACTCGCTGAAACGTCAAGTGTTCAGTCGTAGCGTTGCTGCTAGCGTTACCACCGGAGCCGCCTGCCAGGGTCTGTAAAGGCGAAAGCATACTGTTGCCGCCTGCCAGTGCACCAACCAGTAAAACAAAACCGTACACCAGAGAAACCAGGCCGGCGCTTTTCCCAAACCGATGAATACCGCGGCTTGTGCTATCGAGTCGGTCGGTTGCACCGAAATACACACCAGTGAATATAGCCAACACGGCAAACATCATCATGATGATATTGCCAGGCAAGAATCTTGACAACATATAAATAGCGACAATCAACAAAATAATACCGAAAATGCGCTGTGTGGTATCCATCCAGCCACCGGCCTTAGGTAGAAAGCGGCCCAGTGATGTGCCAATCAATAGTAACGGCGTGCCCATACCTAAGCCAATAGCAAATAAAGCAGTACCGCCGATCGCCGCATCTCCGGTTTTCGCGATATACGCTAACGCGGCAACCAATGGAGGAGTGACACAAGGTCCAACAATTAACGCCGACAGCATGCCCATCAATGCAACCCCAGACCATGTGCCACCTGATTGTTTGTTAGACATCTCTGAGACTTTGGTTTGAATAGCGCTTGGCATTTGTAATTGGAACAAACCGAACATTGACAAGGCCAACAACACAAACAGGGCAGCAAACGCGCTTAATACCCAGGGATTTTGAAACAAGGGTTGAATGTTGAATCCGGATAAGCCGACTAATATTCCGACAACAGCAAACACCGACGCCATGGATAATACGTAAACTGCTGATAAGCTAAATGCTTTTGTCGTACTCAGATTTGTACCTTGTCCCGCTATCAGGCTGGACAGAATTGGAATCATCGGGTACATGCAAGCTGTAAAGGCCAGAAGCAGTCCTGCGCCGTAGAAGGCCAATGCAATAAAACCGAGGTTACCGGCTTCCAGAAGCTGAGTTAGTTTGTCTTGCTCGCTTACTGGCAATGCGGTTTCTGAGTCGCTTACACTTACGTTGCTTACACCCCCGTTGCTTACAGTAGTAGTCGCACTAATATTTGTGTTTGGCTCGCTTAGGTCAGTGTTGGTAATTACGCTCATACCACCACCGCTTGAGCCGCTTGCGCCAACGCTGGTATCGCTGCCAGCGACAGCACCGATTACACCGCTTGCTGTGTTGGTAAAAATGACTGGCAGGGATGTTGTTTCAGGTGGGAAACACACACCAATATCAGCACAGCCCTGGGAGTGAATGTTGAGCGTGGCATTGCGCAGGTTTTGTGCTTGAGCCAGTTCGATTTTTGCTCCGGCGACTTCGCGCAAAATTTCTACATTGCCAAAGTAGGCGTCGTTCTGCATGACACCGCGATCAATATCAAAACTGGCCACCTCTGCGTTATCTGCATCGACCAAAGTAAAATTGATCTTGTCGCGATACAAATAGTAGCCGGGCTCTATAAACCATCTTAGTTCGATGACACTATCTGCTGCTTTCAAAATTGAAGGCACAAAGGCCAGATCAGGTGAAAGTAATGGGGCCACTCCATCATCGCCGAAGCCAAGTTGAGGCTTAAGTAAATCGTTGATGCTGACCTTGGGTGGCGCGATATCACTTTGAGCTGGGCTAACCTGTGCGACTGCTATATCAGCTACGGTATTGTCTGCGGACAACTTAGCTGGCAAGTTAACATCGAATTGCACTTTCGTCGGTGGGTAGCACAAGCCCATATCGGCGCAACCCTGATACCCGACGGTGAGCTTAAGTGTTTTTGCGTCACCTTCATAGGTCACTGGAATAGTGACATCTGTTTGGCCGCGATGCACTTTGCTCTTGCCAAAAAATTCATCCTCTTGAACGATGGATGCGGGATAGTCAGGTTGCATCAGTTCAACGGACGGGTCGCTCGACTCAAAACTGAACTTTTTCTGATAAAGAAAATATTCATCGGCGACATCGAATCTAACCGTGATATTGCTGCCCGAAGAAGACAGCAATTCAGGTCCGAAGGCTTGTTCTACTTGTAGTGGCTCTGGGCCGCTTCCAAACAGGGATTCCAGCGCTTGTGCTGAGCCTGCCAACAATGTGGAGCAAAGCAGCAAACTGCTTAGCACAAATCTCACGATCGCCATTGAACGTTGAGATTGTGGCTTAAGAGCCGTTATGCTTGGAGCTGTTAGCATCGCCTTCATAGTGTTTTATCAAATGCGTGTGATTCGACTTCATGTTCTGTACCAGTACGGCCATCTGTCTTCCTGCATGGCAATTCAGGTACATTTGTTTGGGTGCTAGTATTAAACGCTCGAGCCTGTCAGATTATTGCTCTGCAGAATAAGCAAAAGCGTAAGTCAGGTCTTGTAAGAACCCTTACGAATCGATAGGTTCCTCTATTACCGTGCACTGGAGCGCAATTATGCCCTACCTGTTTTTATTGTTCATTGTCATGCCGATTATCGAAATCGCGGTTTTGATCCAGGTTGGCGGGGCTATTGGTGGCTGGACAACGATTGGCATCGTCATATTAACGGCGTTTGTGGGTACATTTATGCTCAGACAGCAGGGTATGGCAACGCTAAACAAAGCTCAGCTGCGCATGCAGCAGGGTGAAATGCCAGCGCAACAAATGTTGGAAGGCCTGTTGCTGTTGATTGGCGGCATTTTATTGCTGACTCCGGGCTTTATTACTGATTTCTTTGGGTTCTGCACTTTAGTACCGGTGAGTCGGCGCTTTTTAGCCACGAAGCTGGCGACTAACTCTTTGTCTAAAATGAACGTATTCGTCGGTGGCGCACCGATGGGCAGCGCCGATGACCCTGGAACAAGGCCATCTCAGGCGGGCGGAGCGCCAAATAAGGTCTCTGGAGCGGGCAAAAGAGACCCTGATGTTATCGAGGGCGATTATCGCCGCGTAGATTAGGCTGATTAGTCGACATTTTTTTTCTCTACCACTTGATTTAGTTTCAACCATCATTAGAATTAGCACTCGCTGATGGTGAGTGCTAATAACTGCCTCACCGCGACCTTTTTAACAACCTGTTCTGGAGTTTGAACATATGAATATTCGTCCTTTGCATGACCGCGTGGTCATCAAGCGTATGGAAGAGGAACGCACCAGTGCCGGTGGCATTGTGATTCCCGATTCCGCCACTGAAAAGCCGGTTCGCGGTGAAGTTATTTCAGTCGGAAAAGGCAAAATTGCTGAAAACGGTGATGTCCGCCCATTGGACGTGAAAGCCGGTGATCAAGTGATGTTTGGTAAATATTCCGGTACCGAAATTAAAATTGACGGTGAAGATCTGCTGGTGATGCGTGAAGACGACATCATGGGCGTTTTCGAAGGCTAAGTTTCCCCTTTTTTGTGCTGATCACCATGGCAGATCGTCATGGCCTGAGCAGCCAACTGATTAACAGGATTAAATTAAATGAGTGCAAAAGAAGTCCGCTTTTCGGATGCCGCCCGCAACAAAATGCTGGTTGGTGTCGACACCCTTGCCAATGCGGTGAAGGTAACACTGGGTCCTAAGGGCCGTAACGTCGTTTTAGACAAATCGTTTGGCGCGCCAACGGTCACTAAAGATGGTGTATCAGTTGCCAAAGAAATCGAACTGGAAGACAAGTTCGAGAACATGGGCGCACAAATGGTTAAAGAAGTTGCATCGCAAACTTCTGATATCGCCGGTGACGGAACCACAACAGCGACAGTATTGGCTCAAAGCATCGTTCGCGAAGGCCTTAAGTCAGTTGCTGCTGGCATGAACCCAATGGATCTTAAGCGCGGTATCGATAAAGCTGTAACAGCTGCTACTGCCGAATTGGCAAGCATGTCTGAGCCTTGTAACGATTCTAAAGCCGTAGCTCAAGTAGGTACTATCTCAGCAAACAGTGATTCGTCTATTGGTGACATCATTGCTGAAGCCATGCAGAAAGTAGGTCAAGAAGGTGTTATTACTGTAGAAGAAGGTAAGTCACTGGAAAACGAACTTGAAGTGGTAGAAGGTATGCAGTTTGATCGCGGCTACTTGTCTCCGTACTTCATCACTAACCAAGACGCTATGAGCGCTGAGTTAGAAGAGCCATACGTACTTTTGTATGACAAGAAAATCTCTAACATCCGTGATTTGCTGCCAACACTTGAAGCGGTCGCTAAATCTTCAAAACCACTGCTGATTATTGCGGAAGACATTGAAGGTGAAGCACTGGCAACGTTGGTTGTAAACAGTATGCGCGGCATTATCAAAACCGTTGCTGTTAAGGCACCTGGCTTTGGTGATCGTCGTAAAGCTATGTTGCAGGACATTGCGATTCTAACTGGTGGCCAGGTTATCTCTGAAGAAGTCGGTTTGTCTCTGGACAAAGTTACTTTGGAAGACTTGGGTACTGCAAAGCGTGTGACCGTTGATAAAGACAACACCACTGTTGTTGATGGTGCTGGTTCATCGGACGAAATTAACGCACGTGTCGAACAGATTCGCACGCAGATCGAACAAGCGACTTCTGACTACGATAAAGAAAAGCTACAAGAGCGAGTTGCGAAACTGGCCGGTGGTGTTGCAGTTATCAAAATTGGTGCTGCGACAGAAGTCGAAATGAAAGAAAAGAAAGACCGAGTTGACGATGCACTGCATGCGACTCGTGCTGCAGTAGAAGAAGGCATCGTTGCTGGTGGTGGTGTCGCTCTGGTTCGAGCCATCGCGGCTGTTGACAAAGTCTCTGGTGACAACAATGAGCAGGATGTTGGTATTTCTTTGCTCAAGCGTGCTATGGAAGAGCCACTACGTCAAATCGTTTCCAATGCAGGTGATGAGCCTTCAGTTGTTGTTGCCAAAGTTCGTGAAGGCAGCGGTAACTTTGGTTACAACGCCGCTAGTGGTGAATACGGAGACATGGTTGAAATGGGTATCCTGGACCCAACCAAAGTGACTCGCTATGCGTTGCAAAACGCTGCATCTGTAGCCGGTCTGATGATCACCACAGAAGCCATGATCGCTGACAAGCCATCCGAAGCTGGTGCTGCCGGTGGTGGTATGCCAGATATGGGTGGCATGGGTGGAATGGGCGGTATGGGCGGTATGATGTGACCCAACGCACATAATTGTGTATAAAAAAACCCTGCCATTGGCGGGGTTTTTTTTTTGCAGTTTCGTTACTGCGATAATGTGAACCTCTTCATGTTTTGTGCTCGAAAAACCGAGGTTTTTGGTCCATTTTCGGGTACGCGAATTCTCTCGGGATTTTTCCAGCTAAATCTTTTCCTTACCATTGCAAAATCGGCTACAGAGCTTGTATAACGTGCCGATAATTCTTCACAGGGACTTTTCTCTTGTGGGCCTGATCGAGGCAATGGTGCTACCGGTGGACTAACCATCAGCATTCGGTCTGGCTAAATTGATGGATGTAGAAGCAATTTTTTAATGAAAAGCAACGTACTTGAAAAGCTATCAAGTTCACGGCCTGCTAGAAAGCTGGCTGCCGTTGTTTTGTGCGCGGTATTTGTCTCCCAGCTACTGACTCTGCTTCCCCTTCTGTATACCCGATACCATCAAACAGTCGATGCGCTGATAGAACAAGAGCGTAGTAATTTGCAAGGTATCGTTAGATACAACGCGCCAGCCGCTTTGAATAACACACAAAACCTAATAAACACAGCTATGGTCGGCTTGCTGTTAACGGACACTGCTGGTAACCCAGTCATCACTCAGGGTGAACTCCCGGAGTTTGAAAGCCTGGCGCAGTCAGGGAATCAGAAAAGCAAAAATCGCAGCGGGTCTATAGATGTGTTGTGGTTTCTGGAAAGCAGTAGTGGTCGGGTGCTTGCCACAGCCCGCATCGACACGGCTAATTTGTTTTCCAGATCTTTGTATTTTACGATTTTGGTGGTTTTTGCTTCACTGATCATCAGTGCTATTGCCGGCTTAATTACTTTGTGGGGCACAAACAGATCTTATATTTATCCGGTGGCCAATCTAACTAACAGCTTGCGCGAAAGCCGCGAAACCAGCCAGGGCAGGGTGCCTGAAACCATTGAGTACAATGACACTGAAGACTTGAATAGTTTGGCAGATGAATTTAATAACCTGATTGAAGCGCAACAACGCGCTGCTCGTCAGGTGAAGGTTAAACAGCAATACCTTGAATTTGCAGCTCATCACGACCCGCTTACCCACCTGCCTAATCGCTTGATGTTTGAGGACAAGCTTAAGTGTACGGTGGCCGAAGCTGCTGAAAACGACGAGCCATTCGTGGTTTTTCTGGTCGATTTGGATAACTTTAAGTTTTTCAATGATCAATATGGGCATTTGGTTGGCGATAAAATGGTGGCTGAGATTGGCAACCGTTTGCATACCATGATGCGCGATATTGATTTGGTTGCGCGGCTCGATGGTGACGAATTTGTTGTCATTCAAAAGAGCATTGCAGATCGCGAATCGGCAGAAGAGATTGCTCGGCGGATAATGAATATAGCCACCGCTCCCTACGAGTATCGCGGCTTTACCCTGAAAGCGGCTGTGTCGGTGGGCATTTCCTGTTTTCCGAATGATGTTCATACCGGGCATGACGAAGAAATGATGGGCGAGGAAATAGTCAATAACGCCGCTGTGGCTTTGCAGGAAGCCAAGAGTAACGGTAAGAATCAGTATCAACTCTTTAATGAGAAAATGCGCTCGCGCCTTACCGCGCGAATCCGACTTGAAACAGATTTAAAGGTAGCCTTGCAAGAAGGGCAGTTTGAAGTTTATTACCAGCCCAAAATAAACATTAATACTCGGCAGGTAACTGGTGCTGAAGCTCTGGTGCGCTGGAATCACCCGACCAAGGGGTTTATCTCACCTGAGGTTTTTGTACCCGTAGCTGAAGAGGCCGGTATGATCATCGAGCTGGGTGAATGGATTTTACGCACCGCCTGCAAAGAGACCAGAAAGCTACAGCAACTGGGTTTTAGTACCTTGAACATTGCGGTGAATATTTCCACCGTCCAGTTTACCGACGGAAATTTACTGCCTATGGTCAGTAAGGCGCTAACGGATACTAAGCTGCCACCAGAATTTTTAGAGCTTGAAATAACGGAAAGCGCGGTCATGCATGACCCTGAAGAGGTCATAAACTCTTTGCATGAGCTCAGTCGCTTTGGTCTTGGTTTGGCTATTGATGATTTTGGAACTGGTTATTCTTCTTTGGCGTATTTGAAGCGATTTCCAGTTCACACTTTAAAAATTGACCGTGCATTCATAACAGATATTTCTAGCGACAACGATGATGTCGCCATCGTTGAAGCGGTGCTTGGCTTGGGTAAACACTTTAATATGAAAGTGGTTGCCGAAGGTGTCGAGGATGAAGATCAGCTTGAATTTCTGCAGACACAAGGCTGCGACATTGCTCAGGGCTATTTTATTAGTAAGCCTATGCCTGTTGCTATGTATTTAGCGTGGTTGCGTAAATGGCCGCAGGGCATTCAAGGTGTTGATGATCCGAAGAACGTAGTCAGTTTGCACAACCCTGAACGTAAAAAGTTTGGTACGTAGAACCAATCTGGAGTTCCCCCGCTTTAGTGGACACCGGGGTTATGCTGCAACTGCAGCAGGTTTATTATCTCGTCTGTACTGAGCAGGACTAGTGTACCCAAGTTTTGAGTGTTTACGCACTCTGTTGTAGAACAC